>OLNY01000024.1_pt1 | contig 147216 bp, 150 predicted proteins | sample 1671981 | NCBI WGS metagenome assembly OLNY01 (sample SAMEA3136632, study PRJEB25190) | human gut metagenome | biome: human gut; feature: human-associated habitat; material: faeces | place: Austria | collected 2013
TATTTTTGACCAAATACTACTATAACTCCTAAGTAGCTCATAAGTGGAGATATTACATTTGTAGCTGAATCTCCTATACGATATATTAACTGAACACCTGCTGGTGTAAATCCTGCAACCATCAATATTGGTACAAATATTGGTGCAAGTAAGCCCCATTTAGAAGATGCTCCACCCATAAATAGGTTAACAAATGCTGTTAAAAATATAAATGCAACCATTAATACTATAGTCATAAACATATTACCTTGAGGTATCATTTCAACTAATTTAGCTCCCATTGATGCTATTAATATACCTATGTGAGAATCATTAAAATAATTTAAAAACTGTGCAACAAAGTATAATATAACTATTATAGGTGCCATATCTGCCATAGCTTTAACCATTGCTGGAACTACATCTGCAGGTTTAGCAAATTTACCTGACTTAAATCCATAAACTAATCCACTAGCAGCAAATATAACGAACATTATCATCATTACTATGTCACCTTGGAAAAATATAGAATTTAAGAATCCATCTACTTCTACTAATGCTGGTAATCCTTCAGCATTAGTTCCCCATAAAGGTACATTAGTTGATAAATCTCCTAATAAGAATATCTTATTTCCCTTATCTAAAGGTAAAGCTGCTAATACTATAAGTCCTAATACTACTAACATTACTTTATTAGTAAATTTAAAAGCTTTTATTTCCTTTTCAGTTTCATTGTGATTTTGATCTATGCTAGCTTCACTTTTATTGTATTTACCTAATCTTGGTTCTACAAATTTATCTATAACTAGAGTACCTAATAACATTATAACTGCAGTTGATGCCATCATAAAGAACCAGTTACTAGTTACTGATAGACTTCCTGCTAAATTAGTTCCTGCAAGTGCATCCCCAGTTTCAGCAGCTGCTTGCGTAAATGGTAATAATAATGCATCAGTTGAGCTTACAAAAAGATTTGCACTAAATCCTCCCGAAACTCCAGCAAATCCTGCTGCAAGACCTGCAAGTGGATGTCTACCTAAGGTATAATACATTAAAGCTGCAAGTGGTATAAGAACAACATACCCTGCATCTGATGCTAGATTTGACATAACTCCTAAGAAAATAACAACTGGTGTAACAAGTTTTACTGGTGTTGCTTTAACTACACTTTTCATTGCTATCGATAAGTATCCACTATGTTCCATAAGACCTATAGCTAACATTATTATAAGTATAGAACCTATAGCTTTCATATCCATAAAGTTATTTATAGCTGTTCCTATTATGTAAGAAAGACCATTTGAATATCTTTCTGATACAGTAGCACCACTAGCTCCAACTTTTAAAACTTCTATTGGTTCTTGACCTAGTAAGTTATTTATTGGGAAATCCCCCAGTGTTGTATGTGCTACAACCCCTAAACTACCTAATACTGCTGATGCTAATAATACAAATATAGAAATGTATATAAACATTAACACTGGATGCGGTAATTTATTTCCAAGCATTTCAATCTTATCCATAAACCCTTGGATTTTAGATTTTTTTTGTTTCGACTGTGACTTTACTCCTACGTCCATATATTGCCTCCTAATATCTATTAAATTTTCCCTTTGTATATATTTTATCATATTTTGATAGTATTTTAACATACTTTCTAAAACTTCTTAATTTATTATTAAATTTGCTTTAATTTATTAATTCTTTAAATTAATTTTATGTAAATTAATATATATTTATATAACTGTATTTTCTAACTTATCCTAGCTATTAAAAAGCTATATAATTCCCTTAAAGGTAAAAAATAAAACACCTTATGGAAATTTCCATAAGGTGTTTATAAAATTATTTTCTAGTAACCTTTATGCCAGTCATATGGTCATTTAAATTGTGTTTTTCTAAAGATTCATCATCTACTCTATTTATTTCTAAAGCTAAAGTTTCTGATTTTATATAATCTTTAAAGTTTTCTACAGCTTGAGCTATTTCATCATCACCGCAGAAATCTATATCGATATTATCTAATACATCAAAGTTACTTGCTTTTCTTATTTGTTGTATTTTAGATATGAATTCTCTTGCATATCCTTCTTCTATTAACTCTGTAGTTAATGTAGTATCTAATATAACGAATAAGTTATTTTCCATAGATACATTAAATCCTTCTTTAGCAGATATATTTACTAATACATGATCTTTGTTAAATTCAAAGTTTTCTCCATCTATATCTACAGTTAAAGTTTCTCCTGCTTCAAGCTTTGGAGCAACTTCATTAGAATTTAATTTATTTAAAGCTCCAGCAAAGAATTTCATCTTAGCACCAAGTACAGGTCCTAATACTTTGAAGTTTGGCTTTAAGCTAAAGTTCATATATTCACCTAAATCTTTAGCAAATACAACTTCCTTAACATTAAGTTCTTCTTTTATAAGATCTACTACATCACTTATAGTATCTTTAAATTTACCATCTACTAATACTTTTTGTATTGGTTGACGTACTTTTATTCTTGTAGCTTCTCTAGATGCTCTACCTAAAGTAACTAAGTTTTTAACTAAATCCATTTTTTCTTCTAATTCTGGATTTATTAATTCTAAGTTAGCTTTTGGATAATTACTTAAATGTACAGATACTTCACCAGTTAAGTTTCTGTATATTTCTTCTGATATATAAGGAGCAAATGGAGCTATAAGTTGGCAAAGCTCTGTTAATATTTCATAAGTTGTGTTGTAAACTGATTTCTTATCTTCTGTTAATTCAGTAGCCCAGAATCTTCTTCTTGAACGTCTTATATACCAGTTAGATAAGTCTTCATTTATGAAATCTTGTATCATTCTTACAGTTTTATTTAATTCAAATATTTCTAAGTTTTCTTCAACTTCTTTCTTTAAGTTGTTAAACTTAGATAATATCCATCTATCTAATTCCGGTCTATTTTTGTAATCAACGAAGAAATCTTTAGGATTTACTTCATCTGTATTTGCGTATAACGTAAAGAAGTTATATACGTTTTTCATAGTTCCTAAGAACTTACTTTGAACTTCTTTTAATCCATCAACATCAAATCTTGTTGGAGTCCATGGTGGAGATACGTATAATAAGTACCATCTTAAAGCATCTGCTCCATATTGGTCAAATAACTCAAATGGGTTAACAGTATTTCCTCTAGACTTACTCATTTTCTTACCTTCTTTATCAAGTACAAGGTCATTAACTAAAACTCTCTTATATGGAGCTTTACCCATAACGAATGTAGATATAGCAAGTAATGAGTAGAACCATCCTCTAGTTTGATCTATTCCTTCACATATAAAGTCTGCTGGGAATAATTCTTCAAAGTTTTCTTTATTTTCAAATGGGTAGTGGTGTTGTGCAAATGGCATAGATCCACTATCGAACCAACAGTCTATAACTTCTGTTACTCTTGTCATTGGCTTTCCACAGCAATCACATTTTAAGTGTATATCATCAACATATGGTCTATGAAGTTCTACAGTTTCTGGATTTACATCTTCTATAGCCTTCTCTGCAAGTTCTGCCCTAGAACCAACTGATTGCTTATGACCACATTCACACTTCCATATATTAAGTGGAGTTCCCCAATATCTACTTCTAGATATAGCCCAGTCATTTAAGTTTTCTAACCAGTTACCAAATCTACCTTCACCAACGAAGTTTGGATACCATTCAACAGTGTTATTGTTAGCTATTAATTGGTCTTTTAATCTAGTCATTTCTATATACCAGCTTGGCTTAGCATAGTATACAAGTGGAGTTTGACATCTCCAGCAGTGTGGGTAGTTATGAGCTACTTTTTCTTTAGAGAATAATTTATTTTCATGAGCTAACCATTTTATTATCTCAACGTCTACGCCTTCCTCCATAACGAATTTACCTTCCCATGGAGTTGCTGTAAATTTACCACTTTCATCAACTGGTTGTAAAACTGGTAAGTTATATTTTCTACCTAAGTTATAGTCATCTTCACCAAATGCTGGTGCAGTATGAACTATACCTGTACCATCTTCAGTTGTAACATAATCACCACAAGTTACAAAGAATGCTTTTTCTTCAGTTGTAACGAAAGGCATTAATTGTTCATACTCAACATGTTCTAAATCTTTACCTTTCATTTCAGCTAATACTTCATAGTCTTCACCTAATACTTTGTTAGCTAATGCTTTAGCAACATAGTATACTTCATCATTTTGCTTAACTTTTACGTAGTCAACCTCTGGACCTACTGTTAATGCAACGTTTGATGGTAAAGTCCAAGGAGTAGTTGTCCATGCTAAGAAATACTCATCTGCATCAACTCTCTTGAATTTAGCTATTACTGTATTATTTTTAACTTCCTTATATCCTTGAGCAACTTCGTGTGAAGCTAGTCCTGTCCCACATCTTGGGCAGTATGGAAGTATCTTATGACCTTCATAGATATATCCTTCTTTATTGAACTTATCTAGTATCCACCATACAGATTCTATATAGTTATTATCTAGAGTTATGTATGGATTATCTAAATCTATTTCATAAGCCATTCTTTCAGTCATTTCTCTCCATTGCTTTTCAAAAGAGAATACTGAATCTCTACATTTTTCATTAAACTTATCGATTCCATAAGCTTCTATTTGTTGCTTATCTGATAATCCTAATTCTTTCTCTACTTGTATTTCTACTGGTAAACCATGAGTATCCCATCCAGCTTTTCTTTTTACTTGATACCCGTTCATAGTTTTATATCTACAAACAGAATCCTTTAAAGTTCTAGCTATAACATGGTGTATTCCAGGATTTCCGTTTGCAGTTGGAGGTCCTTCATAAAATACGAAACTTGGATCATTTTTACCTTTTTCTAAAGTTTTCTCAAGTATATTTACTTCATTCCAATACTTATAAACTTCTGCTTCTGCTTGCTTTACAGAACTGTCTACTAATGACTTAAATTTAGACATAAAATCACCCTTTCTAAAGTTTATATTTATAATTTTTATCTAATCTTAATAAGCTTAAACAAGATGTTTTAATAAATAATACTATTTTGAATATAACATCTCCTTGTTTGTTAAAAATGATTTTTAGAAAAAATAAATTAGTAAGTTTGGAACAAATAAAATAATTAAAAAATAACATCTAAAATTAAGAAATTTAATAATAAAGGGGATATATTAGGACAAGAGTCAATTAATTGTGATATTTTATAGAGGATGCGAAAGATTCATTAAAAGTAATAGGATATCAAAAAAATAAATAATTGGACATACCGATATATATATATAATTGTTTTGTTAAAAAGGAGGAAATAGAATTGAATAAGATATTAAGTGAAACTAATAAAGAAAGAGAGAAATCTTGTGGATGTATCATAATAAATAAAAATAAAGTGTTATTAATTAAACAAACCAAAGGGCATTGGGGATTTCCGAAAGGACATGTCGAAAAAGATGAAACAGAAATTGAAACTGCAATTAGAGAAGTAAAAGAAGAAACAAATTTAGACGTAGAAATTGATGCTAATAAAAGATATACAATGGAATATGTAACAGATAAAGGAACATTGAAACAAGTGGTCCTATTTATTGCAAAATGTATAGGTGGAGAGATAAAAGCGCAGGGATGTGAAGTGAATGATATAAAATGGTTAGATTTCGATGAGGCAATTGAAACAATTACATATGATAATACTAGAAAATTATTTAAGGAAATACTTAAGGAGAGAAAAATATGAAAGTATTAACTATAAAGCAACCTTGGGCAACATTAATAATGCAGGGTAATAAAAGATTTGAATTTAGAAGTTGGCAAACTAAATATAGAGGAGATTTACTAATTCATGCGGGAAAAGGAATAGATAAAGAAGCAATAAAAAGATTATCAAAATATATTCCAGAAGATTTGCCAGCAGGAAAAATATTAGGAAAAGTAACATTAGTAGATTGTGTGAAAATGTCACCAGAATTTAAAGCGATGTTATTAAAAGAAAATAAAGATATATACACAGATAGTTCTTTTAAAGAAAATTATGGTTGGCAGCTAGAAAAGGTAGAATTATTTGATGAACCAATAGAAGCAAAAGGAAAATTGAGTTTGTGGGAGTATAAAGTATGAGAAAAATAGAAAAATATTATGAGAATACAGCAGATGCAAATCCTAATTATATTGTTAAAAAATTTATTGAATTAAAGATTGGGCCAGGCAATGCGGTTGAACTTGGATGTGGAGCAGGAAGGGATACAATATATTTAATAAAAAATGGTTGGAATGTATTAGCAATAGATAGGGAAGATATTGAATCTAGAATCAAAACGAAACTATCTAAGGAAGAATCGAATCAGTTTAAATTTTTAAAGCAAAAATTTGAGAAAATTGAATTGGAAAAGAATAATTTAGTGGTTGCTAATTTTAGTCTTCCATTCTGCAATAAAAATAATTTTAAAGAATTATGGAATAAGATAAATGATAGCATTTTAAAAGATGGATATTTTGTTGGTAATTTCTTCGGAAATAATGATGAATGGAAGAGTATAAAAGAAGAGATGACTTTCTTAACAAGAGAGCAGGTAATAGAATTGTTTGAGAATTTTAAAATTATAAAATTTATAGAAGTTGAAAAAGATGATTTTACTGGTTTAGGTAAAATGAAGCATTGGCATATATTCAATGTGATAGCTAAAAAATTATAGAATAGAATAAAATGTTACTGTATTATTAATAGAAATATTGATAAAAAAATAATATTTAGGGTGAGAAATTAGGTAGTTACTATTTTTTATGTGATAATTGGTATAGATTTAATGAAAATATTGAATATAAATAAAAAATATATACTGAAAATATAAAGATTCTCCCGCATGTGATCTCATAACCCGTTGGAATCTACTATAAATAAGTAAAGAACTAAAATGATATAAACTTACAGTAGCAATAGATTGAAAGAAATTTGATTTGAATAAAATTTAATATAAAATATAAAAGTGGGGACAAATTGGGGACAGTCCCTACATTTTTATGCAATAAATAGCATATTTTAGCATTGCTAATTTATATAAAACTTAAAATTCAAAAAAAGTAATTTTGAGAATTTTGAAAAGAGTTTTTATTGATACAATCATTATATAAAATCATAGAATTTTATAATGATTTATACGAGCATTTTCTCTAAAACTTTACCTGCTTCTTTATTATGTGATTGTACTGGATGTACATAGAAGTTTAAGGTAGTAGTTATTTGAGCATGCCCTAATCTTGATGCTACAACAGCCACATCTACATTTTTAGATATAAGCAAAGTAGCATTTGTGTGCCTAAGACCATGGAAAGTAATTTTTGGTAAATTATTCTTTTCAATAAAAGAACGAAACCAATCTGTAACTGTATCAGGATGCATAGGGCTTCCATTCCATGTAACAAAAAGCCTATTTGAGTGAATCCATAAGTTACCACATTTTTCTTTTTCGGCTTCATACCAAGTTCTGTATTTTTTAAGCATATTGATAACTATATCTGGAATTCCAACTTCTCTAATTGAACTTTGTGTTTTAGGATTTTTTACGAAAATGCCTTTTTCAGATGTATATTGGCTTGCCTTAGTAATATGTACAAATCCATTATCAAAATCGATATCTGACCATTCTAAGCCCAATACTTCGCCTCTACGCATACCAGTAAACAATGTTAAAATAACAATAGTTTGAAATTTAATTTCTTCATTTTCTAATGCTTCTAATAGTTTTTTACATTGTACATCATCATAGTATTTAATTTGAGGTCTTTCGTGTTTAGGTGGCTTAACTCTGTCAGCTGGATTATAAGGTAGTATTTGCCAATATACTGCATTTTGTAGCATAGCATGTAGTAAACGGTGATGCTCTAATATTGTTTTAGAAGATAAACCTTTCATTACAGTTTTTCCATTGTGATTTTTACATCTTTTTAGTTGATGATCTGTGGAAAGATAATCGTAAAAACTCATAATGTGGGTTGGCTTAATATTAGATAATTTGAAATGACCAAAGTAGGGAATAATTCGTGTGTTTAACATTCCTTTATATCTTTCATAAGTTTTTGGAGCCAATTCTTTTGAACCGTAATTTTTAGACCATAAATCTGTAAATTCTTTAAAAGTCATTGAAGAGTTTTGTAAAACAATACCGTTTTCAATTTCATAAACAAAATTCACAAGTTCTCTATCTGCTTCACGTCTACTATTTGCTTTGATGCTCTTTGTGTACTTAATCCTATTTCCATAACTGTCAAAGCCATGTGATACAATTAATCTCCATGAGTGCTTGCCTCTCTTTTCAAGATACCCTGCCATTACTTTTTTCACCTCCTTTCAGTATACCTATGGCAAGGATTTTATATATTTTTATAATATATCGTTTATATTGTAGAAAAAGTTATTAAAAGAAATATACTCATATTTAGAAATATCTAAACCAAGTAATTTATATATATTCAATAATACTACATCTTGCATAAAATAAGAATACCAAAATTGTTCATCATCTGTTAAAGCTTTGGATTTTTGATTAGTTTTATAGTGAATATAATGTATTCTGGCAGCTTTTATATTCTCAGAAATTGTATCAATTTCTTTTGATGTACAATTAAAAACTTCGTTAACATTATTAATCAAAGATAATACCATGCATTCATAATATGGATCATTTCTTTTAGGATTTTTATTCTTACTTAAGGTTAAAGAATTAATAAAATCGTAGTTTCTAGAATAGTATTCTAGCATAGTTGTAGCATTAATAAATCTAGTTAAATTAGGAATTTTATATTGAGTAACATTATAATATAACTCAATTAGGGGATATAATTGATTGTATTGTTTTATAAAGTTATTATAAACTGTTTCAATATTATCAATATTATTTATTTTTAAGCATCTATGAGAAAGCATTTCTTCTAAACTAGGATTTTCTAAAAAATCATCATTATCATTACAATCAAATAGTTCTACAGCATTATCATTTATATAAATTGTTTGCTTTTTTACATATATAGGTTGTTTTAATATTATCATTAAAAAATTTCTGAATGTATATATATTTTCAAGAGCTTTTTTTATACTTACATTTTTAGAATGTTCAAATTCCACATGAGACATTCTATTAATTGTTAATGAATTTCGATCTTCTTTTGTACTACAGTAAAACATAATATTCATAGAATAAAAAGGTGTATTTATTTTATAATTACAAGTATTTGAATCATAATCGATTTCTCGTAAGCCTGGCATTATTCGGTTTAATTCGGAAAACAAATCTAAATTTTTATAAGAAGCCGAATACTTCGAAATATTATGTAATGATGTTTTAGATATATTTTTATCTATTATTAATCTATCAACAATAAAGTTGGATGTGGCATTTTCAATTGTATTTTTTTTGCAATTCATACTACTCTCATGTCCTGCATGAATACAATTTATAAAGAAAATTTTTTGGCTATTAAATAAAAATCTTCCTGAGATAATATCATAGTTTTTATTTGTTTTTCTCCATTCATTAATATCCTTTGTCATATTTATTTTTAATATTAATCTATTGTTATCTGTATTCAAAATAGCATCATAAGTTTTTTTATTAATAGTAACTTTAATAGATAAATTGTTAAAATCTTGCCATCTTCTAAATTTTAATTCCATACAAATTACTCCTATAATAAAGATTATTTATTTTTTTCTAGTTTCTTCTATCCATTTTAGAAATTCTTCTTCTGTTTTTAAACCTTTTTTTATATCTTTTTTAAATTCATTAGCTTTATTTTTCCATTTTTCATATTTTTCTAAATACATAGGAATGTCAGGATTTCTATTTGCCAACATTTTTTTTGCAGATAATGTTTTTCTGTATAGTGAATTTATTTCATCTTTTTTTAACTTTTCATTATAAGTAATCATTGCACCAATTTCTTGGCATGTTTTGCCATGTTCATATATGTTGTTACAATATAAAGTATTCTTTTTTGAAGAAGGAATAAAGTAATTACCACAATTTTTACAAATATATATTGGTGTATTATTTTTTATTAATTCTAGAATACTTATAAAACAAGCAGCTTCAATTATATGACAATTAAAACAAAGAGATATAAAAAGTTCATCATTATATTCTGTAGGATAATTTTTTATATATTCTGAAATTGCCTTGGCTTTTTCTTCAAAATTACCTTTATTAGGACGTAAATTCATATTTAGATATTTCATTAGTTCAACATCATATGCAAGAGATATATATGAATTTAATACTATAGACATATCTGAATAATTAGTAAAATCTGCCTGCTTGTATATAAAAAATCTTTCTGCAATGGAGAGATTTTCTAAATACTCTAAATTCAATAAGTTATTTATAAAATTGATAATTGTTTTAAATTGAGTTTGATAGTCTATTAGAAATTCTTTTCTTTCTTCATAATTATTTTTACAAACTAAAATAAAGTCTTTTTCAGTTAAAAAAATATTTTTTTTATCGTTAGTAATATTTAAATTTGTATATTCATTAAAGGGGTTACCAATATCCTTATCACCATTGTTAAAGACTAAAGCTGGTAATCCATAATTATATACAAATTCCACAAAAGAATTAAAATCTGTGAAATCATAGTTCAAAAATTTTAATAAAGTTGTTCCTAGTTTATTTTTTTCGTCAGTAAAATCAGATTTATATAATTTGCAAATACTATCAGAATAGGATGAAAGATACATAGTATATTCTTTTTTTGTTTTAAATTCATTTCTTTCTTTAAGTATTGTGTATGTATTAGTTGCTTTATTATATGTTGCATTTACAGTAGAAAAAGCATCTCTTGTAAAATATTCTGTGTTGTTTGTGGTTGACATTTTCATATAATAAATTCTGGATACAATATCAAATTTCATATAAACCTCCTTGTTAACAATTTAATTGTTATTAAAAATATTGTTAATCGATATCATAAAACACTAAAAATTATTGACTAATCATAAATTAACAATTAAAATACGAATTACGAAATTGTTAACAATATTATACATAGCTAATTTTAAATTGTCAATATAAAATTTAAAATTTAGCGATTTAAAAGTTAGGAGGTGAGCAATATGGCAACAGAGAGAATGCAAAGGACAACTTTAACAGCTAAAGAAGCAGCAGAATATTTAGGAATTTCATATTGGCTAATTACACAATTAGTTAAAAGAAAACAAATACCTTGCTCCAGAGTTGGAAAAAGAATTTTATTCAGAAAAGAAGCCTTAGATATTTATTTAAGCAAAAAAGAAAATGATTCTATTGAAGAATCTTGATAGAAAGAAGGGAGGATATGGGACAAGTTGGATGGATAAAAATAAACACAGATATATTCTCTAATAGAAAAATTAAAATACTACTAAAAGAAAAGGACGGGGACACCTATTTTAGATTATGGATTCAAATTTTAACTATTGCTGGAGAATGTAACAGAAATGGTGGACTATATATTAGTGATAATGTACCATTTAAAATTGAAGATTTTACGAACATTATCGGAAAATCTTCCAAAACTTTTACGAAAGTTTTCAGAAAATTTATCGATTTAGGTATGCTAATTTATAAAGATAATACATACTTTGTAAAAAATTGGAACAAGTATCAAAGTATTGAAAAACTAAACAAAATTACAAAATTAAATAAAGTAATTGAAGAATCTAAAAATGAAAAAAGTTTTTATAATTCTACACAAGAAAAGATAAGAAAAGAAGAGAATAGAAAGGAGAGAAGAATAGATGAATCAAATTTTGAAACCCTCGATTGATAAAAATGATTATATTGAGTGTGAATACTGCCAAAACAAACTATATAGAAAAACAATAGAATGGCAGTTATATGGTGATAAAAAAATTCTAACATTAGATTATGAAAGATGTAATTGTAAAGAAGCCGAGGTTTATTGGAATGAATATGATCTTAAAAAGTTAAAGCTATTAGAAGAAGAACGAAAACTAGAGTTAATGCAAGAATTTGCACAAAAAGTGGACAAGATAATAAAAAACAGTAAGATGAGTAAAAGAAATTTAAATTATAAATTTGAAAACTTTGAAGTCAATTCAAATAACAAAAAAGTGTATCAAAGTTTAAAAGATTATAGTTATAGATTAGTAAATTTAGAAGAAAGAAAAGGATTAATTTTAGTAGGAAATAATGGAGTTGGAAAAACACATTTAGCCTGTAGTATTGCAAATGAATTAATAAAAAATGGAATACCAATCATATATGGAACCTTAATTAATTTATTAGCAGAATTGAAAAATTCATATGATTCAGATAATAATATTTCTGAAATGGAAATTATAAAATTATATGAAAAAGTTGATTTGTTGATTATAGATGATTTAGGAAAAGAAAAGCCGAGTGAATGGGGATTAGAAAAATTGTTTACTATAATAAATAGCAGATATGAAAATAATTTACCAGTAATTATAACAACAAATTATAATCAAAATTCTTTAGCTGAAAGATTAAGTTTAAATGGTGAAATAGAAACAGCAAATTCTATTATTTCGAGATTATATGAGATGTGCTACTTAGTTAAAATTAATGATATAGATCATAGAATTAAAAAGAAAAAAGTTAGTAATTGCGCTAACAATTGCTAACTAAAAATGTTACTTTTTTAAATATTTTCTATAAAAATTATAATGTATTTTTGCAAAAAAGTAAATAAAAATTTATAAAAAAATTAGGACAAGTAGGTATAAAAATTTAAACTAAATTGTCCTAATTTTTTAAAAATAAAATAACAAAAATAGTTAAAAAAATATCTCTCGGAGAGCAAAAAGGGTATTAGGGCATTTTGCCCTAAACAGCGAAAAGGGTGTCAAAACACCACGCTGGCGAATAAAGGGCACTTAAAAATCCACTTTATTCGGAGCAAATAAATTTGCTCATAATTTTCTGAAATTCGCTTTCGCTATTTCAGAAAATACAAAATTGATAAAATAAAAAATCAATATAGAAAATGGAGGTTAATTATGAGAGTAATTATGGATGAATTTGATAAAGTATTTTTATCTTATTGGAAAATACTGAATAAATTTAAAATATTAAATATTAAAACAAAAAATGGAAAAAAAATAACGCACAAAGATTTGAGAAAAGCAATATCTGTTATGAATAAAAAACATCCTACATGTAGATGGCAAAGTAAAAAAATTAGAAGTAAAAGATATTATATTTTATTTGAAGGATATCTTTGGTTATTATATGTATATTTTCAAACGGAAAAGAAACAAATAGATGCTGATATAGATTTTTTCAAAATGAGAATAGAAGTATATGAGGAGTTCTTAAAAGTAAATTCTAAACCATTATGGAATGAGGACATATGCTTTTTAGATTTAGAAAATTATTTCCATAGAAAGAAAGATACAATATATAGAGCAATGGTAAAAATGGCTCAAGAGAATTTAGGAAATAGTTTTACATATTATGAAAATGATAAATTATTTGTTTCAAAAGAAGGTATTGAATGGCTATGTAAAAATTGTTTTAAGCAAAAGTATTTGGAATTATTAGAAGAATACAAAATGGAATTAACAGAAAAATACATTGAAGCGGGATATATTTATGATGAATTTTTTGGAATGAATTAAAGGAGGTAATCAATTATGAAACATTATTTAAATCCAGATCAAAGAAGAAAAAGTATAAAAGTATGGGTTGCTGATGAAGAAAGGGCTTTAGTAGAAGCTAAAGCATATAATTATGGTTATAGGAGGATTGCACCATATATTAGAGATGCTGCAATTTACGAAAGAGTAACTAATTATAAAATAAAAGGGGAAGATGAAATTATTAATGCATATTGTGAAAGTAATAAAGAAGTTCAAAGTATGCTTAAAGATGTAAAACATATTTGCAAATTTGCGACACAAATTTCAGAAAGCAAACGACAAGAACTTTTAGACTTAACAAAAGCTATATATAAAATGCAAATTAAGATACGAGATTTAATTGCTAAGAAGCTTGATTTGGAAATGTGGCAAGAGATAAACCGTAATAAAAAAATATAATGGTAAGAAAAAAGAACTATACTTCAAGTAAATGTGTAGTTCTTTTCTATCTATTCAAAAAAATTTTCATCTAATAATGGAATGATATCAATGGCAGGTTCTTCATATGGATGTACTTCTCTCAATTTTGTTATAACTCTTTTTACTAATTTTATATCACATACTACTTCTAATTTTTCTTCTTCTAAAAATTCTAAATTATTCTTTTTACCAATATAAGGATTTGCTTCATCTGTTGGTTTGAAAGTACCTATACATTTTGTTGACATAGAACAATTAGTATAATTACCTATTATTCCAGCTCCAGCTTCACATATTGCATTTCTTACTTCTTCAACATTTTCAACTGGAATTGTTACAATTATTTTTACTCTATTAATATCTATATTCATTATAAGTTTCTCCTAATCTATTTCAATTTCTTCTAAATCATTAGGTACTATTATATTGCCATTAAATATACTTTGAGCTTCTTCTGTATATAATCTTTTTTTATCTTCTAGATGTGAATCTTCTGTATGGTATAATATTAAATTTTTAATAGCTAATTGATTCATTGTTTTTGCGACACTTAATGCAGTTGAATGATGTTTTTTATAAGCATGAAATATGTTTTCTTCTTTATCTAAACAAAAAGCTTCATGCGTTACATAATCAGCACCTTTGATTTTATCATATAAGTCAGGATTTAATGTTTCATCTCCTAAAAATATAAACTTTTTATTATTTAGAAAACATTCAAAACCAAATTGTTTTGTGCCTTTTGCATTTATATCAAAAAAAGTGTATTCCATACCATTAATTTTCTACTGGTCTTCATCTTTTAATATTACAAATTCACAAATTTCATAAATTGCTTTCATTAATTTATCTGGAAGAATGTATTTGGAAACTTCTTTTATTGCTTCATAAACAACATCATTGCAATATATATTAATTTTTTCAGTTATCTCTCCATGCATTGCCATTCTACTGATTTTTTTAAAAATCCAAAACAAACCCAGAATATGATCAGTATGACTATGAGATATAAATATATTTTTTTATATTTTTTAATTGAATATTTATTTGTTTTAGTCTTTTTATAATTTCTATTTCGCCACCTGTATCAACTAAAAAATTACCATTTTCATTTTGTATTATAAAACAAGTATTATATAAACCTAGTGTTCCACCATTACCTGTTCCAAGCATTATTATTTTATCCATATTTATCACCTTTCAGTGCTTCTTAAAGAATCAAAATCATTTTAATATATTAACTATTTCAATTGGAGCAATTAATTTTTGTTTATTATTCATTACAGCAGTTTTTACATAACTACCTCTTAATTGTTCCTCCATATTGTTTACTATTTCATTATATTCAAACCATTTTACAGCTAAAATTTCTTCTTTATCAAATTTAATATCCTCATTTATTAATTTACAATTAAATGCAATCATAACAAATAAATCATCTTCCATAATTCTATTTGCAATATAACATATACCATTTAATTCAACATCACATCCAGTTTCTTCTTTTATTTCTCTAATTGCTCCTTGCTCTAAGCTTTCATTAAAGTCTAAATGCCCCGCTGGAAAGTTCCATTTTTCATAACATTTTTTCTTAGCTTCTTGTACTAATAAATACTTTCCATCTTTTTCAATGATTCCACCTACTATTACCTTCATTATTATTTACCTCCACTCTATATAATCAATATTTATAATCCTTAAAAAAATATATTTTCTTCTAAGTCATCGGGATGTTTCAATTCCATATCTAAAAGTTCCCATGGAAATAAAGGATAAGTATATTCTATATTTAGTTCTTTACATTTTTTTTCACTAAATTTATTATTACCATTATAGCAATATGCTGAGTCTTCATAAATAGCCATATCTGAAAAATCTTTGCTACCATATTCTTTAGTTAAACAGACATATAATATTCTTGCATTTTTATATTTTTTCTTTATTTCATTTATACAAATTTCCGCACTGGTTCCTGTACTATGCATTGCTTCTACTACTAGAAAAACAGGAGATTCTTTTTCAATTTTTATCGAGTTAAGGGGGTTAAAAATCATTTCAATATTATTGCTACCATTTTTATATGCAATATGTTTAACTTGAAACGGTAAAAATTTTACTATATTTAATTTATTTGAAATATATACAGCTGGTATTGCACCACTTCTTAAAATAGGACATATATAATCTATTTTTATTTGATTTTGTTCAATAAATTTAGATAAGTTTTCGCATATTTTATATATATGTTTTTCAAAGACTTCATTACTCATTTTTTTATAGTTTCTATCCATTATTTATAAACTCCTTTAAATTTGATGAAATTATATCATAAAAAATTAGTTTTGTCTTCTATTTTAGCAGATTAATGTAAGATAATTTATTGTAAAAAAATGTCTTTTATGATAAAATACAGAAAAATAATTATAAAAAATGGGAGCCAATATTATGGAAGAATTAATGAAAGAGATAAAACAATTTAATGAAGAAAGAGATTGGGACAAATTTCACTCACCAGAAAATCTAGCAAAATCAATTTCAATTGAAGCGGGAGAACTATTAGAATGTTTCCAATGGAATAGTGAAAATTATAATAAAGAGGAAGTATGTGAAGAACTTGCAGATGTATTTACATATTGTATTCAAATGGCTATGAAATTAAATGTAGATCCTAAAGAAATAGTATTAAAGAAATTAGAAAAAACAAAGAAAAAGTATCCAGTAGAAAAAGCTAAGGGCGTAAGCACTAAATATAACAAGTTATAAAAGTAATAATTTTGGGGGCAATTATTATGGTAGATATAGAGACATATAAGTTTGATACAAATGTTATAGAAAAATTAGAAAATACAAAGTTTGGAAATAAATGGCCTATTGTATATATAATTAATAATAATAAAGAGGCATATATTGGTGAGACTGTGAATGCATATATAAGGGCAAAACAACATTTAGATAATCCACGAAGAAGAATATTAAATTTGATAAGTATAATAAGTAGTGAAAAGTTTAATAAGTCAGTTATATTAGATTTAGAAGCATTTTTAATTAAGTATATGTCCGCAGACCAAAAATTCAAACTTCAAAATGGAAATGTTGGGTTACAATATCATGATTATTATCAAAGAGAAATGTATGAATCAAAGTTTAAAGAAATATGGGAAATGTTAAGAGAAAAAGGGATTGTTCAAAATGATTTAAAAGTTATAGAAAATTCTGATTTGTTTAAATATTCACCATATAAATCTTTGACACCAGATCAATATGAAATAGTTAATAAAATTTTAAACACATTATCAGAAGATATAAAGTCAGAAAAGCAATCAACATTTATAGTTCATGGTGGAGCGGGGACAGGGAAAACCATATTAGGTATATACTTAATAAAGTTATTAACAGAAGCCAAAGACAATTACATCAATTTAAATGCTGAAGGATTAGAAGATGATATTAAAGATATTTTAAAGATACATGATTCAATAAAAGCTTTAAAAGTAGGATTAGTAATTCCTATGGAAAATTTAAGAGAAACGATAAAAAAAGTATTTAGGAGTGTAAAAGGACTGAATTCTAAAATGGTACTTAGTCCTACTGATGTAGCAAATAGTAATGAAAAATATGACTTATTAATTGTAGATGAATCACATAGATTAAGGAAAAGAGAAAATCTAACAAATTATAGTTCTTTTGATAATAACAATAATAAATTTAATTTAGGTAAAAATGGAAATGAATTAGATTGGATAAGGTTACAAAGTAAATATCAAATATTGCTTTATGATGAAAAACAAACTATAAAACCAACAGATATAGATAAAGATAAATTTATTGATATAGAAAAAGAAGAGAATACGCATAGTTATTCTTTAAAGACACAATTAAGATGTCTATTAGGAGGAGATGAATATGTAGATTATGTGAAGGAAATATTCAGTAACAATCCACCTAAAGGATATAAAAATTTTAAAGAATATGACTTTAAAATTTTTGATGATATAGAAACAATGATTAACTCTATAAAGTCTAAAAATGAAGTATATGGATTAGCTAGAAATGTAGCAGGATTTGCATGGAAATGGAAAAATAGAAAGAAAAAACTAAATGAAATATTAGATAATAATTTATTTGAAATAGAAATAGATGGACATAAGTATATATGGAATACTAAGAATAAAGATTGGATAAATTCTCCTAATGCTATTAATGAAATAGGTTGTATTCATACGACACAAGGGTTTGATTTAAATTATACAGGATTAATAATTGGTAATGAATTAAAATATGATGATGTGAACAAGAAAATTTATGTAGATAGAGATAATTATTATGATCAAAAAGGAAAAAACAATACAACAGATGAGAAGTTATTAGAATATATATTGAATATTTATTCTACGATGTGTACTAGAGGAATGAGAGGAACATATTTGTATGTTTGTGATGAAAAGTTAAGAAAATATTTAAGTAAGTACATAGATAAATATTCGCCAGATAATAATGAAATTACTTATGAGGTTTCAGAAGATGATGAAAAATATACATATAGTGTTGCAGAAGATAGTGAAGAATATAGATATGATTTATAAAAATATATAAAAGATAATTAGTGTTAATTGGTTTTCTTTTGTATAAATAATGGGGGGAGAACATGAAAGTTTCAGAAGCACTAAAGTTAGAAAAAAGTCAATTTGAATTGGATTTCGTTGATGTAGATATAGATGGAGATTTACCTTTATTCATAGACCCTATATATATATCAAAAGCTAATACACCTATGATAAACAAAATGTATAGTACTTTGAATAATTTCTTCGATTATCTTATGGAACTTATAAATATTGGAAATATTACAGAAGCTAGAAATATATTTTTAAATTTAAATGAAGTAAATGATATACATTTAGGATTATCAAAAGAGAAGGCTAGAGGGAATGGAATAGGAGAAATATATCAAAAAGATATTTTCGATAATATATTACTTACTGCACAAAAGCATGAAGGATTGCTAAATCAAATACAAGATATAAAGATATTTGTACAAGGTATAGATCGAGATAGAATTTCAGATATGGTAGCTAATATTATAAGAAAAGAACTAATTGAATACACTAAGCAACAATGTGATATTAATAATATTTCACTAACTCCTGGTGTACAAACTGGATTCTTTTGGAATGCTGATAAAAAAGCATGGGATAATACGTTAGATGATATGTTGATTATAGATGGTAAAAGAATAATTTTAGTTCCAAGATTGATAGTCTCATATGCTAAAGAATATACTGCAAGTAAGTTTGTTCAACACTTTGCATTAAATTATCTTCAAGAACAAAATATAATGAATAATACTTCATTAGTTCAGAGATATACAAATAAAAAGGGAAAAACTAGAATATGGGTTACAAAAAAGAGCATAAGAAAAAAGGAAAAAGAAGATGGAAGAAAAATAGATAAAGAATGGATTGCTAATTTTGCACAAAAAAACCCAAAAATTTTTAATGATTTTGGAGAGCAAATTAGAAAAGCTAAGGTAGATGGATACTTGAATACTGAAGGGATAAACAAAATAGATATAGCAAAGTTTTTAAAAGCAAAATTAAAGAATGTGGGGACTGGAGCAGAAAATGCTAGTAAATATCATGACTTGATAATAGGAATATTGGAATTCTTATTTTATCCAAATTTATCAACCCCAAGGAAAGAGACACCAATTCATGAAAGAAGAAAAAGAATAGATATTACATTTGAAAATAGTGCTGAGGAAGGCTTTTTTTATAATTTGCCAACTATACATCAAATTTCATCAAGTATGATAATGATAGAGTGTAAGAATTATAAAGAGGATATAGGTAATCCAGAAGTTGATCAATTAGCCGGAAGATTTAGTGTTAACAGAGGAAAATTTGGAATGCTATTATTTAGAGACATTAATGATGAAAAGTTATTAATGAATAGGTGTAAGGATTTGTGCACAGACAAATCTGAAATTATAATACCACTAATGGATAGAGATTTAAATAGAGCACTAGATTCAATAATAAATAATACCAGTGATAATATTGAAAAGATAATATCTGATAAATTTTTTGAAATAAAAACAAGTTAAAAGTTATAATAGAGTAAACCTAGAATTCTAGGTTTATTTTTATAATTAAAATAAATATAAAGATATTGACAAAGTAAAAAAAATATAGTACAATAATTTTGCACAGTGCAAAGGAGGGAAAATGGAAAATAAAATCTTTGGTCAAAGGATCAGAAAATTGCGATTAGATAAAGGTCTTACTATGCAGGAACTTGCTGACAAATTAGAAGTAACTAAAAGTAGTATAAATATGTGGGAAAATAGTAATAGCATTCCTAAAGACAATATTTTAATTGCTTTATCTAAGATGTTTGAGGTTTCTATAGATTATTTATTAGGCAATGAAGACATGGAGGAAAAAATTCCAGAAAATAAACAGTTACATTATATACAAAGAAATTTAGAAAAGTTAGATGAGCAAAGATTAAAGCAGGCAGAAACAATATTGAAGACAGTTTTTGATGACATATTTGAAGATAGCGAGGATGAAGAGGATGACATATAAACCTGATTTTGAAAAGGCATATATAACTGCTAATAACATTCTTATATCTTCAAGTGAATTTGGAGAGTTTCCTGTTAAAACTAAAAAGTTAATAGAAGGAAATTCAGCCATAAAATGTTGCTCATATAAAAAAGCAAAAAAATATAATGGGTTAAACATTGAAGATTTAGGAAGCAAATCAGCAATACTTACCAGTATAGAAGATAAACATATAATTTTTTATAATGAATCTGATTTAAAAGCAAGAGTTAGATTTTCAATGTTACATGAATATGGACATTATAAATTAGAACACAATTTAGATGTAACTGATGAGGAGTTATATCAAAAATATGAAATAGAAACCAATTATTTTACAGCACAGTTATTGATGCCAGAACAAATACTAAGAGAAATACAAAATAGAGGAAAAAAGATTACTAAAGATTTACTAATCGAACTATTTGGAGTATCAAATGAGGCGGCAGAAAAAAGAATAAACACTTTAAATAAGAATTTAAGACTAACACTAGAAGAAAAATTATTTGATGACATAATAGTTAGTAAATATAAGGAGTGGTTAGATAGAAATATACCACAAAATAATAATATAAGCATGTTTTTGGACGAATATGAAATGCAAAAAGAAAGAGAAACATGGATTTACTAAAATGTATATAAAACTAAAAAGAAGAAAAATCGCCCAATGTTAAACATTGAACGAATAAAAGATTTTGCGAACCTTTTGATTATTCAATTATAACATATTTCTCTTTTGGATTACAAGGGGCAGAAAGGAATTTATACTTGTAATTTAGTTTTTATATATAAAATTAAAAATAAAGAGGAGGTATGCCAAATGGCAACAAATAAACAAATCGAAGATGCATGGAATAATGCACATAAAGTTAGAGGAAAAAATCCAGAGGTATATAGAAAAGATGACTATGGGAATATGATGTATAAATCATCATATGGAAAACAAAGTGATATGGGATGGGAAGTAGATCATAGACACCCTAAATCAAAGGGTGGAACTGATACATCAAGAAATTTACAGGCTGTACAATGGGAAGAAAACAGAATTAAAAGTGATAAATACCCATACTAAGGTAATTGAGGAGGAAAAAATGAATATTAAATTAAATACAAAAGGTTTAGATGATCTACAGAAAAAATTAGAAAAATCACAAAAAAAATTAAAAAAATATGATGGTAAACATACAATAACAATGCCATATTCAGAAGAACAATGGAATAGTATGACAGAATATGAGAAAGAACAAGCAGTAAAAGAACAAGAACAGAAGTTTATAGATAAAATGTTAAAGGATGTGTTTAAATAATGAAAGAGTATTTAGCAAATAATTGGATTGCAATTTTAGCTTTAGCTATATCAATAATTGCATTACTTAAAGATATAATTAGAGATATAATTCAAAAGAAAAAAGAAGATACTAATAATAAAAAGGCTATAATTACAGCTAGAATAATAAACAAAGAATTAATAATTTCAAATATAGGAAAATCTAATGCAAAAAATATTAAAATATTTATAGATGACGAAGAAATTAATAAATCATTATTTGGAGCATTTTCAAGACAAAAAGATTTCTCGCTTTTAACCAATAATAACTCTATTGGAATAAAGTATATAGATGGATTAGACACAAAGAGAAATTATAGAATTAAAATAATGTGGGAAGATGATTATTCTAAAAAGAACATTAAGGAAGACGTTATAAATTTATAGTTACTTACAATATAATTGGATTAAGAATCTATAAAATGTAATTTAAAAAGATTTTTAATTTATAAATTTTGAAAACAAGCTATTGAAATTTTTGTAATCAATCAATTTATTGTTAAAGTTTTTGCACATCTAGCAATTCTATTTTGGAAATTAATATAAAAAAAGTAAATAAAAACTTTCTTTTTTGGAAATAATATGGTATAATATTATTGTAAGAAAAGGAGAGTTTTTATTTATGTTAGGAGATAAAATTAAAGTATATAGAGAAAATAAAAATATGACTCAAAATGAAATCGCAGAAATATTAGGAGTGAAAGCAACTACAATTTCAAAATACGAATCTGGAACATTGGAACCTAATATTGAATCATTAAAGAAACTAGCTGATTTGTTTGAAGTATCCATTGATGAATTACTAAAAGAAGATGATTTTGATATATCAAAAATAAACGTTTTAGAGGTATTAAGAGAACAAAAAAATATGAAATTAAAAGGTAATTTATATCATAATACTCAAATAACATTTGCATATAACACTAATCATATTGAAGGCAGTAAGCTTACAGAAGATCAAACTAGATATATTTATGAAACTAATACATTATTAACTGAAAAAGATTCTATTACAGACATAGATGATGTTTTAGAAACAGCTAATCATTTTAAATTAGTCGATTATATGTTAGATATAGCTGATGAAAAATTAACAGAAAAAATGATAAAAGAATTCCATAAAATATTAAAAGAAGGAACATCAGATAGTAGGAAGGAATGGTTTGGTGTAGGAGACTACAAAAAATTGGCTAATGAAGTGGGAGGATTAAAAACTACGGAGCCAAAAAATGTTGAAAGTGACATGAAAAAATTACTCGAATGGTATGAAAACTTAAAACAAGTAACAATAAATGAAATAATAGAATTTCATGCAAAATTTGAAAAAATACATCCATTTCAAGATGGTAATGGTAGAGTAGGGAGGATAATTGCATTTAAAGAATGTTTAAAAAATAATATAGTACCATTTATTATTTTAGACAAAGAAAAATTATTTTATTATAGAGGATTAAATCAATATCAAACAAATAAAGAAAAAGGTTATTTAATAGATACATGTTTGAATGCACAAGATCAATATAAAAACATTATAAAATATTTTTTGAAATAGAAAGGAAAGAGAGAAATGTTAGATTTTAGTAAATTAAAAAAAGAAAATAATTTTGATAAAATAATAAAACCTGAAGAAATATTTATGTCATTGCCCAATAAAGCTGATAAATATCAATATCCAAGAAATGTCCAAGCTGAAATTTGGAGTAGGTGGTTTGAGTCTAGAGATGAAAAAGATACAATAATAAAAATGAATACAGGAAGTGGAAAAACTATAGTTGGATTATTAATATTAGAAAGTAGTAGAAGAGAAAATAAAAAACCTACAGTATATATATTACCGGATAAATATTTGGTGGATCAAGTTGTACAAGAAGCACAAGGACTTGGATTAGATATTACAGTATCTCCAGATGATATAGATTTTATATGTGGTAATAAAATATTAGTTACCAACATATATACATTAGTAAATGGTAAAACAAAGTTTGGAATGAGAGAAAATGAAGAGAATATACCTATTCACACATTATTAATAGATGATGTGCATGCATGTACAAATATCATAGAAGAACAATTTACTATTAAAATATCTAAAACTAATATTCTATATTCAAAAATATATGAGGTTTTTGAAAGTGCTTTAAAAAAACAATATCGAAATAAAATAATAGAATTAAATAATAATCAACCTATTGAATTATTAGTACCATATTGGGAATGGCATAACAAAAATAGTGAAGTATATGATATCCTATTAAAAGAAAATGATGATCAAAGTATTAAATTTAGGTTACCTTTAATTGCTAGTAATTTTGAACTATGTAATTGCGTAATAACTGATAAGATTATTGAAATATCTCCAAAGAGTATTGACTTAAATGAGATAAGAGGAATATCAGAAGCTAAAAAAAGAATATTTATGAGTGCAACAATAATGAATATATCTTCATTAGCTTGTCAGTTTGGAATACAAAATGTAAAAGTAATAACGCCAAAATTTGCTAATGATATTGGCGAAAGATTTATATTAATGCCAGAATTGTTAAATTCTAAAATAACACAAGAAGAAATAAAAACAGAAATAAAAGCACTTTCTCAAAATCATAATGTATTAGTTATTACGCCATCGAAATTCAGAGCAGATTCTTTTTGGGGAGATGTCAGAGATGATTATATGGATACATATAATATATATGATTGTACAAAAAAATTAAAAGAAGGGCATGTTGGGTTAATAATAACATCAAATAGATATGATGGGATTGATTTGCCTAATTCAGCATGTGAAGTATTGGTAATTGATGGATTACCAAATATGAAAAATGAATTTGATAAAATTGAGCAACAAATGTTGAAAAATAGTAGTAGAATTTTGAACAAAAAGATTCAGTTAATTGAACAAGGCATGGGAAGAGCTGTAAGATCTAGTACCGATTATTGTGTAATAGTTTTAATGGGGAAAGGTGTTATAACAACATTATTTGCTGAAAATTATATAACAACTATGAATAAAGCAACACAAGAGCAAATAAAATTGTCCCAAGATTTAGGAGAACAATTAAGGGGAAAAAGTGCAAAGGAAGTTTTTGAGAGTTCAGAAGTGTGTTTGAAGAGAAACGAAGATTGGAAAAAAGCTAGTAAAGAAATTCTATTAAATGCAGACTATAATGAAAATATAGCAGATTTTTTAGTAGATAAGGCATTAAATGAAACTTATAAAATAGCTAAATATGATTATGAAAAAGCAGTAGAATACTTGGATAAATTTATAAAAGATAATAGTAATTTAGACAAAGAAATACAAGGATGGTTAAAATTTCAATTAGCAGAATACTATGACTTTTTAGATAAAGCAAAATCACAAGAGATATTAAAAAGTGCTAACTCCTTAAATAATAGAATATTAAAGCCTATTGAAGGTATTCAATACCAAAAAAATCAAAAAAAGTTACATGAACAAGCACAAAATATATATGATTATTTTAATGCTAAAAAGATAAATAATAATTCTTTTATTTTAGAAGTAAAAGAATTGTTAAATAATTTATCATTTTCACAAGAAATAGATGCGAACGATTTTGAAGAAGCTTTTTGTACAATAGGTAAATTAATTGGAATAGAATCTGTTAGACCGGAAGCAGAAGGAACAGGAGATCCTGATAATTTATGGTGGATAAGTAGCGAAGAAGCCTTAGTTATAGAATGTAAAAATAGAGTAATGCCAAAAAACGATATTTGTAAATCAGATTGTAAGCAATTAAATCAAAGTTTAGAATGGTTTGAAAAGACTTATCCTAAAATAAATGCAGTAGGAATTTTAATACATCCATCAAACAAATTTGAAAGTGGTTGTATTCCTAAAGAAAATGTGAAAATAATAAATATAGATATGCTAAATAATTTAAAAAATAAAGTAGAATGTTTTATAGAACAATTATTAAGTGATAAAAACTACTTAGATAAGGATAAAATAAAGGAACTTATAATAGTTAATGATTTAAAACAAGAAAAAATAGTTGATACATATACAATCAAATATAAATTATTATAAGCATTATTACAATTAAATACTGCTTATAAAATTTAAATAGAATAAACTATAAGAAATTGGAATTATGAGAGATTTATTACCCATAATTCCAATTTTTGGCTATATATCTAAACTACCAATCATAAGTTTAATACCATCACAAAACCCATTCCTATAATATTTCCCGTTCCAATATCCTAAATAATCCAAAAAATTATTATCAAGAAAATTAAGTTGTTTTTGTACATATTTTTTATCTTTATTAGGAACTCGTTTTAAAATCCTTTCAGAAATCTCATCAAAATAAATCCAATGCCTTTTATCTTCATCAGTTTTTAAAGAAGAAATTTCATTCTCTCTAAAATCTAACCAATCTTTTAAAATATCATCTTTAACTTCTCTTAAATTATTCATTGTTAAAACCTCCATTTTTAAAATTTCAAAATTTAACACATCAAAACACAATAAAACTTGCAAATACAAATTCAAAAATCCATTGAAATTTTATATATTTGATGCCTTAAAAAATTGGGGACAAATTGGGGACAATCCTTGCAAAAATAGACCTATTTTAACTTAATTCATAATCACACCAATTTGCTATAACCCTATTAAAACTAATAAAAACTCAAGTTAACAAAATTTCTCAAAAATACTAATTAAATTCTCATAACCCGAAGGCATTAATCAATAATAAAAAGCAACACAAAAAGAAACAAAAGTGATATAATAAAACAAAAAGAATAAAAACGAATAGGAGAAAATAAATATGTGTACAGCGATAACATACAAAACAAAAGATTTCTATTTTGGAAGGACACTAGACTATGAAATTTCATATGGAGATGAAGTAACAATAACGCCAAGAAATTATGAATTTAACTTTAGACATAAGCAAAATATAAAAAATCACTACGCCATAATAGGAATGGCATATGTTACAGAAAATTATCCATTATATTATGAAGCAGTAAACGAAAAAGGTTTAGGAATAGCAGGACTAAATTTTGTAGGAAATGCACAATATAATAAAAAAATAAAAGGAAAAGATAATATTACGCAATTTGAATTTATTCCATGGATTTTAAGTCAGAGTACAACAGTAAAAGAGGCAAAAAAATTAATAGAAAAAATAAATTTTTTAGATGAACCATTTAGCACAAATTTACCATTAGCACAATTACATTGGATTATTTCAGATAGCATAGAATCTATAACAGTAGAAGCTGTAAAAGATGGAATAAAAATATATGAAAATCCAGTAGGAGTGTTAACCAATAATCCTACATTTGATAAGCAAATGTTCGAATTAAATAACTATATGAATTTATCAACTAAATCACCAAAAAACACATTTGCAAAATCGTTGAATTTAGAGAAATATAGTAGAGGTATGGGAGCGATAGGGCTTCCAGGAGATTTATCATCTCAATCTAGATTCATAAGAGCAGCTTTTGTAAAAATGAATTCAGTATCTAAAGAAGAAGAAAAAGAAAGTGTTAGCCAGTTTTTTCATATACTTAATTCTGTTGAACAACAAAGAGGATGTTGTGAATTAGATGATGGAATATTTGAAATAACAATTTATACATCTTGTTGTAATGCAAGTAAGGGAATTTATTATTATACAACATACGATAATCATCAAATTACTGCAATAGACATGCATAAAGAAAATCTGAATAGTGAAAATCTTATTAGATATCCATTAATAAAAGATGAACAAATAAAAATGCAAAATTAGTAAGCTATTTAACAAAATAATATTTAATACATATTATAGCTTAAGGGAGGGGATAAAATGTATCCTAATTATAATATGTATAATCCATATTATGGATTTAGAGAATATAATTACAGAAATAGTGAGATGAAAGAGCAAAGTGGAGAAATTATAACATTAAATCAAGCAATTGATTTGATAAGAAAGTCTGTTGATGATGAAAAAGAAGATGAAATGTTTTATGGTATATTAATAGAACAAGCACCAATTGATAAAGAAAAAGATATAATAAGAAGTATTAGAGATGATGAAAGAAAACATAATCAAATTTTAAGAGAATTATATTATGATTTTACAGGTCAAATTTTGCCAGCAGATAATTTAACAAATAGTAGCAATAATCAAATGAGTTATAAAGAAAATTTAGAAAAGGCATTATTTGGGGAACTTGATGCTATTAAGAAGTATAGAAAAATAATGGGAACTATGCCAAGTGGTAAAAGTTATACTTTACTTATGTCAATAATGACAGATGAAATAAGACATGCAAATAAATATAATTTTTTAATTCAAATGCAAAAATAAAAATGTTTATAAAAAACATATAGATCTTTCTTTATAAATATTTGGACTATAAAAAGTCTTTATATTGTAAGAAAGATTTTTATATTTGAAAATACTAAAATTCTTCTAACTTTTTACAATGTGATATATTAAATGATTTCAGCAGTTATTTAAAGCCTTTTTAAAAATTTTTGAAAAAGAGAATTACTATTTTCATTTGTGAATTTTAATTTTAGATAATTTAAAAATAGATAAGTCAACATGATAAACACAAAAAATAATAAAATAATTAAAAGTTGTTTTTTTAGTTCTTCTTTTGGTAAAGCTATTAAAAAAAATAAATAATTTGTAATCATAAAATATTCCACCTTTTAGTATATATATTAGTACTTTATGTGGAATATTTTATTTAAAGAAATGCAAAAAGTCAATACGATATATTCAAAACAATATAAAACATACATAAAACATTAAGTGTTTTTTATGAAAGTAGCAATTTGTGTAATTATTTTAGTAGCATAAATAAATTCTTCTTCAGAATAATGTTGTAAACATTCTTTGGTTTTAGTTATAGTTGTATCATCAAAACCATATAAAATAAAGTCAGCTGAATGTCCACTTATATTTCTTAGTTTTTTTATACTTTTATAGACAAGGTTACCTTTTCCTTCTTCTACTAATCCTAGGAATTGTCCAGAAATGCCAATCTCTTTAGCAAGTTGAGTTTTATTCATATGTAGTTCATTTTCTCTAATAAATTTAATTCTTTTGCCTCTTTCTATTTGTTCTAATTTATCTAATTCTATTTCTTTACTGCTATGATTAATATTCATAAAAACCACTCCTTATACTTATTGTTCATTTTATATTAAAAAAACCGAAAATATATGGGAAAATATTCTACATTAATGTAGTATTCAATGAGGTTTTATGGTATATTATCCATAATAAGAATAAAAGGAGGAGTATAATATGGAATCTAAAGCAATGAAGATATTAATTATAGAAGATGATATTGATGACTGCAATAGATTTGTTAATTGTATCAAAGAAAGAAAAGATATAGAATTAGTTGGAATAACAGATTCAGACACAGAAGGATTAAAATATGTAAAGTTGAAGCACCCAGAAGGTATAGTTTTAGATTTAGAGCTAAATAATAGCACATCAGGCAACACGGATTCTCTAGAATTTTTATTAAATTTAAAAAAATTAAATTTGAATTATGTACCAATTGTAATTGTAACTACACATGTTAACTCAAAAAGAACTTATGAAATACTACATAGGAATGGAGTTGATCTTATATTATATAAAGATCATCCTAATTATTCATGTAATCAAGTCTTAAATAAATTCATTAATTTAAGAAAAATAGAAATACAATCAGATATTAAAAACTTAGAAGAGGAATTACGAGAAAGTGAAAGTAAAATTTCAGAACATATTTATCATGAGTTGGATTTGATAGGAGTAACAGCAAAGTTAAAAGGAAGAAAATATATTCATGATGCTATATTATACTTAATACAAAACGAAAATAGTAATATAAATGTTATACAACATTTAACGAAAATATATAAAAAATCAGGAAATACTATAACTAATGGAATTCAAAATGCAATTATACATGCTTGGAGAGTTTCATCAATAGAAGATTTAACAACATATTATACAGCCAAAGTGAATTATGAGACAGGAATACCAACGCCTATGGAGTTTATTTATTATTATGTTGATAAAATAAAAAAGATGATCTAGTAGTAAATACTAGATTTTTTTATTTTTCGCCATTTTTCATCATTTTTTTCTATTATTAGATACCGTTTATTTGAAAGTAATAAATGGTATTTTTTTATTGACACCAAGAGAAAAAACGAAATGGAAAAGGTGGTGAATACAATGAGATATTGGTTTAATGCCTTTTGGAGATGGATTAGCCATTGGGCTGGTTAAAGTATAAAAATAAAGGGATAAAAATAAGGAGATATTAATATTTCATATTGAATATCCCTTTATTTTTATATATAATATGTATAATATTAAATGTTGTAAAAGGAAAAATAAAATATGGATTTTATAAATAATCTAGAGAATATAGGTATAGTTATTTATATATTAAAGATTTTAAGTATCAGTATTTTTACATATAATTTTGCTATAAGAATTATAAATAAGAAAGATAATAAAAAAATTATTTCATACATGATAATTATAGTTATTGCCATTATAGGAGGAGAAATTAAATTTTGTTCTAGTTCATTAAATAGTATGATTTTTTTAGCAACTTCTTTGGCTATAGGATTTTCTATAATTAATAAAGAAGATATAGTTTATTCGATTTTAATTATAATATTTTCTTTAAGTATAAATTATATTGTATTTTTGCTTTCAGTAGCAATAGCTTTTATACCCAATATAATCTTTAATATTAATAATGATTGGATTAGTCTAATAGTGATAATAATTTGTTATAGCATAATAATTAATAGAATTTTAAAAATAAAAAGATTCAAACAAGGTATTATATTTTTAAATAAAAGACTTAAAAACGAATATTTTAATATGTTAATTTTAAATATAAGTGTAATTATAATATTTTCTTTTATTGTTTTGACTAATTATAATGAATCTTTTACAAGTGCTTTGGGTTTTGGATTTATTATCTTTTCTATAATGATGTTCATCACAATTCAAAAATCATTACAACTTTACTATAAGCAAAGGTTGTTAGTACAAGATTTAGAAGAAACCAAAAAGGAACTAGAGGACAAGAAAAAAGAAATAAAACAATTAGAACAAGAAAATCTAAACTTTAGTAAAACAAGTCATTCAATAGCACACAAACAAAAAGCATTAGAATACAAACTAAATGAACTAGCATTAAAGAACGAAATAGCAGAAGAAATAGATGTAAAAAATAGGCTAAACAACATCACAAAGCAAATATCAGAAGAACCAGAAATAGAAATTCCAAAGACAAACATTTCAGAAATAGACGATATGTTAAATTATATGAAATCAGAATGCATAAAAAATAAAATTAAGTTTGAAGTACAATTAAATGGAAACATATATCAAATGATTAATAATCATATAACAAAAGAGGAATTAGAAATATTAATAGCAGACCATGTGAAAAATGCAATAATTGCAGTAAATTATTCTAATAATAGTAATAGAAGTATTTTAGTAAGAATAGGAAAAATAGACGGACAATACTCAATTTATATATATGATTCAGGAATTGAATTTGAAATAAATACATTGCATAAATTAGGAAAAATCCCAAGTACAACCCACAAAGAAAGTGGTGGAACAGGAATGGGATTTATGAACACTTTTGATACTCTTAAAAAACATAAAGCAAGTATTACTATTAATGAATATGGTAAACCAGCTAAAGATAATTATACAAAAGTGATTATGATAGTATTTAATAAAAAAGATGAATTCAATATTATATCTTATCGACAAAAGGAAATAGAAGTTAGAAAAGATGAAGTTAATGTATAAAATATTGAAAATAAGCATAAGAACAAGCCCTTTATTCATACAAATTAATTAAGTAAGAATGGAGGGATTTATAATATGAAAAAATCTAAAGAAATATTGCATAAAATAAAAACAAGTAAACTATTAAAAATAGAATTAATTGTAACAATATTAGAATTAATTTTAGGTACTTTATTGCATTTTATTTATGAATGGTCTGGAAATAATGCAATTATTGCTAGTTTTAGTGCTGTTAATGAGAGCGTATGGGAACATTTAAAATTAGTTTTTTATCCTATGCTAATATTAGGATTAATAGAGTATTATTTTGTAAAAAATATTGCTAATAATTACATAGAAGCAAAAGCTATAGGAATATTTACAGCAATTAGCTTTATTGTTATAAGCTTTTTTACTTATACAGGAATTATTGGGACTAACTTTTTTATAATAGATATTCTAATATTTATTATTAGTATTATTTTAGGAGAATGGACTTCTTATAAATTAATGAAAAGAAAGAATGAAAGCACAATTCAAACTAAAATTTTAGCAGGCGGGATTCTTATATTTTTATTGAGTTGTTTTGTAATATTTACTTATGTTACACCACAAGTAAATCTATTTAGAGATTTTACAAATGGGACATATGGAATTACTGAACATAATTAAATGAAATTATTGGTTTGATTAAATTAATTATTTATTATTATGAAGTTTATATATTAATATTTTTAAATTGAAATCATATGGAATATGTTGATTTGACTGGACTTTTGAATATTAATATATAAACTATTTATAAATTATGAGCCTAAATATTAATAAAAAAATAAAAAAATTCAAAAAAACTGTTGACAAATTATGGAAACGGTTTTATAATACAAAAGAATTAAATATTATTTCAATTTAAAAATTAATTTCAAATTAATTTAAATTCAATTAGAATCTAAAAAGTATTTTATCAAAAGATTCAAAAATACCAGGTAAAATTTAATAATATATATTTGGATATCTGAGGTCATTATAAACCCCCATAATTTAATTATAAGTTTAAAAATCCCTATATAAAATTAAGTCGAAAAAGATAAATTAAAGTCTACGCTGTTCGGCACAATCCATTAAAATTGATAAAAAGCAATTTGCAAAACATCCTTCATTTAAATAAAAATTATAATGGCCTCAGATATCCAAATGTATAAGAAAGGAAAAGTATGTTATCAGTTGTAAAAAGTTTAGCTTTACAGGGACTAGATGGGCGTATTTTGTCAATTGAAGTTGATATTTCATGTGGATTGCCCTGCTTTGAAATTGTTGGACTGCCTGACACAAGTATAAAAGAAGCAAAAGAACGAGTAAAAACTGCAATAAGAAATACAGGAGTAGAATTTTTAAGTAGAAGAATAGTAGTAAACTTAGCACCTGCTGATATAAGGAAAGAAGGAGCAAGTTTAGATTTGCCAATTGCATTAGGAATACTGATTGCTAGTGGACAAATAGAAAATAATTATTTAAATACTTTTTTAGAAGAAAGCATTTTTGTAGGAGAACTTTCTTTAGATGGAAGTGTTGAAAAAATAAATGGCGTATTACCGATATGTATTGAAGCAAAGAAATTAGGAATAAAAAGAATTATATTATCTAGAAAAAATTCTAAGGAAGCGGCAATAGTAGATGGATTAGAAATATTACCAGTTGATAATTTAAAACAATTAATGGAATACTTAAAAGGAGAGAAATATATTGAAAAAGAAAGGCATAAAGAGATAAATGACAAAAATTCAGAATTATATGAATTTGATTTTTCTGATGTAAAAGGACAAGAAAATGTAAAAAGGGCTTTAGAAATTTCAGCTGCAGGAGGTCATAATTGTATTTTAATTCGGAAGTCCAGGTGCTGGAAAAACAATGTTAGCAAAACGATTAGCAAGTATATTACCAGATATAAGTTTTGAAGAAGCTCTAGAGGTCACAAAAATCCATAGTATTACAGGTTTATTATCTGAAGAAAATCCATTAATTTTAAAAAGACCATTTAGAAGCCCACATCATACAATTACAGCAGCTGCATTAGTAGGCGGAGGCAAGAAACCAAAACCTCGGAGAGGTAAGCTTAGCACATTATGGGGTATTATTTTTAGATGAATTAACAGAGTTTAACAAAAATGTACTTGAATTGTTAAGAGGACCTTTAGAAGATAGAAAGGTAACAATAAGCAGAATAAATATTGCAATTACATATCCATGTAATTTTATTTTTATAGCAAGCATGAATCCATGCCCATGTGGATATTATGGGGCAAACAAGAGAAAATGTCATTGTAAGCCAGAACAAATAAAAAGATATATTAATAAAATTAGTGGACCATTATTAGATAGAATAGATTTACATATTGAAGTAGAAAGTGTTACATATGAAAAAATTGATAAAACAAAAAATATAGAGACCTCAGAGCAAATAAGAAAAAGAGTTAATCGAGCTAGAAATATACAGTTAGAAAGATACAAAGATTATAACATTTTGTGTAATGCAGAATTGACACCAAGATTGTTAGAAAAATATTGTAAATTAGATAAAGAATGTAAAGAGATATTAGAAAAATCATTTAACAAACTAGGTTTAAGTGCGAGAGCATATGCAAAAATTTTAAAAGTAGCTAGAACAATAGCCGATATTGATGGGAAAAAAGATATTGAAATTAGCCATTTAGCAGAAGCAATTCAGTATAGAAGTTTAGACAGAAAGTATTGGGGGAATTAACAATAGATTTAGAAATAGTAAAAATTAAAATTGGAGATGAAATTTATCCGGAACAATTAAGAAAAATAAAAAATCCACCTAAACAATTATATTTAAAAGGAAATATAGAGTTGCTAAAGCAAAATTGCATAGCTATAATAGGCTCAAGAAGTTGTACAAAAAATGGAGAAAATTTAGCAAAAAAATTTGCATCAGAATTATCAGGGCAAGGTCTTACTATTGTTAGTGGAATGGCTAAAGGAATTGATGCAATAGTTCATAGAAAAACAATAGATGAAAATGGAAAAACAATAGCTGTTTTAGGAAGTGGTTTAAATTATATTTTTCCAAAGGAAAATGAGGGATTATATTATGATATATTAAAAAGCGGAGGATTAATTATTAGTGAATATTCTCCAAATGTAGAACCAAATTCAAAAATGTTTTTAGAAAGAAATAGGATTGTAAGTGGAATTTCAATTGGAATATTAGTAATTGAAGCAATGGATAGAAGCGGAACAAGTGTTACAGCTAGATTAGCTACACAACAAGGTAGAAAGGTATTTGTATTACCTCATGAAATAGAAGATATACATGGAAAAGGAACAAATAAATTAATTAGAAAAGGAGCAACTTTAATAACATCAACCCAAGAAATTATTGAAGAATTTGAATTTTTAAGTTTTAAGGAAATAAATGATAGTAAAACTAAAGCAATAAGAAGTAAGATAGTAAAAAAAGAATACCAAGAAATATATAATTTAATAAAAAATGGAGCTAGCAGTATAAATGCAATATGTAAAGAATCTGAAAAGAGCATAAAAGATATAAATAATATTTTATTTATGCTAGAGATAGATGGATTTATAACTAAAAAACAAGGAGAATATAAATGTATATAAATCAGCAAATAGGCAAATTAGGAGAAGATCTAGCTTGTAAATACTTAAAAGAAAATAAATACACAATAATAGAAAGAAATTTTAATTGTAAGCAAGGAGAAGTAGATATAATAGCCTATGATACATATAGAAATGAATTAGTATTTTTAGAAGTAAAAACACGTTTTAATTTGGTATATGGAAGACCAAGTGAAGCTGTTAGTAAAGTAAAACAAAGGCATATAATATCTGTTGCAAAATATTATATTTATAAAGTTAATATCAAAAATACTGCTATAAGATTTGATGTTATAGAAGTGTTTTTAGATAATAATGAATATAATATTAATCATATTAAACAAGCTTTTTATATATAACGAAAAAGAAAATTAATAATATAAAAAAGAATGTATAAGGTACATTCCTTCTTATAAATTTATATCTTAATTTTATTCCAATATTTTTCGTATTTTTCTTTTGCGGTATCAGGATTATATATACCTGTAAAATCTTTAATTGGTGCAAATTCTTCATTTTCATCAACACGAAGAAGTAACATATCATCAAAAAAAGCAAAACTATCAAAGATAAAATTTTCAAATTTAAAAGAGTTTGGTTTATCAGGAATTTGCTTCATTCCTTCTTCATTAACAAAAGCATTTTTCTTATAAGCTCTATGGTAAGGTAAATGAATATTTGAAACCTTTTTAATAGCTTCTAAATTCATTAAATGAGAAAGTATATTAGCTTCTCTGTATTGATACATACCATCTTTAGATTTAGAAACAGATAACTTTATATCAATATCATCATAATCTAAAATGGAAGGCTTTCCGGATTTTTTACAATAAACAGCAACTTTATCTAGTGGTTTTTGTTTAAAAATAGATTTTGAGGCAATTTGATAACCACTATCGACAGTTAAACCAATGAAAAGAGGGTCTATATTTTTTAATAATATATTATCAATTCCTCCAAAAGATACCCATTTTATATTGTTTTTCTCTAAGTCATCTATAATTTTATTATTTTTCATGGCTTTAAACACATTACCATTACCATTAGAACCATCTTTTATTAAGTAAGTTTCTTTTAAAATTAATTTACCATCAATATTAACAATAGGAAGTTTTTCTTGTTTGAAAAATTTTATTTTTTCTTTTGGATAGTCAAAAAAGTTATGTGATTTAAAATATTCTTTTGTAGCAAAATCATTATCTTCACTAGTCATAATATACCAAGGAAGAGTAATATCATACTGATTGTTTGCGTTCTTTATATTTTCACACATTATTTCAAATAAAGACTTTCTGCAATGCTCCTGTTCAAAGTCTAATTCATAAGTCCCTTTTGGACCTTTATAACCTAATCTTGTTCCTTGACCACCAGCCATTGTTACTATTGCTAGAAAGCCAGATTTAATTATGTTTTCTCCAATAGCTATGTAATGTTGTAAATCTTCTTTTGAAATTTTGTCTTTTTCTATATGAGGTAAAGGAGATACTGTGTTTAAATCTAATTTTGTAGATTTAAAAGAGTTTTTATATAAAGTTAAGATTTTATTAAAATCTATTCCTAAAATTTGGTTTAATAAAAGCTCTTTTTGTTCTTCAGAAAGTTCATCATAGAAATATAGTAAATGTTCTTGGTTATAATGATGTAAAATTTCTTTAGCTTTTGTTAATTTATTATCCATAATTGTCACTCCTAATTTAATTTAAATGGTGTGGGAAGTGCTCCTTTTAAGCTTTGAATAACAATGTTTTTGTTAGATAAATTTGAAGCTTCTAAATCATCTATTTCTTTTTGAATATTATAAGGTATTCTTACCAAATTGAAAGAAATAGAATCTAGTTCTTTAGAATTATAATTTCCCTCTATTATTATATAAGATGCAAGAGTCGAAAATTTGTTACTTTTGTCATCTACATCAGAATTCATCATTTCAACTGGAATACCTACACTTCCTGTATTAAATAAAGTTTTATTTTTATATCTAACTAAACAAGGTGTATGTATATGTCCATATCCAACAATATCTGGTTCAGGATCTTTGGAAGTTTTACCAATAAATTCGGTATTTTTAAATAAATCTTCTGGACCTTTTAATTCTGTACCAGAATATTGTGTTCCTTTATTTGAGAACATAGGATTATAGATGTTATCTAAGCCATATGGAGAAGCATGAAATAATCTTATTAGATGCCCACTCATATAAAATTCATGGAATACTGGTAAATTATAAATGAAATTAGCTCGTTCTTCACCTATTTTTTCTCTAGACCAAAATTTCTTGTCTTTAGCCTCAGGACGGCAAATTGCATAATCTGAATTACCAATTAGCATAACTTCGCAAACTTCTCTTAGTTTATCAATTACTAAATCAGGATGTGTACATTTTATAACATAATCTCCTAAACAAAATATTTTTTCTATATGGCGTTTTTTTATATCGGATAATACAGCATTTAAGGCAGTAATATTACCATGAACATCTGAAATAATTGCTATTTTTTCCATAAATCCACCTCCTAAAATCTAATTATTTCATTATATATTTCAATAGCGAAATTATCTGTCATACCAGAAATATAAGATATAATAGATTTATAAAAATCTTCTTTATTTTTGTAATCAAATATAATTTGATTTTTTAATTTTAAGTTTTTTCTGTTACCAAAATCAGAATAGTTTTGTAGAAATTCATAAAAACCATTACTTAATTTTGGGTAAAATTTATTTAATCTCTTAATGTTAGATAAAGTATTTTCTTGTTCAAAACAATTTTTTAATTTATCGTAAATTTGGTTAATAACTAAATTAAAAAATTTATTTGAAGGTATTATTCTATCACTAAAATAAATATTTTTATAATTAAAATCTTTTATTTTATTTAGTAAATTAAATGCATCATTTGAAAAACACAACCCTTTTTGAGGAGTAGAATTTTTGCATAAATCTATTACTAAATAATTAATGATATTACTATTATTTAATGTATAATCAGATGAATTATAATTTAATAAATCGTAAAGTTCTTGTAAATGATTATCTAAAATTCCTAAAGTTATAGCATCTTCAATGTCACGTCCTATATAAGATATTTTGTCAGAAATTTTTACTACGCAACCTTCCCAAGTATAAGGAGAATATTGGTTGGGAGAAAGATAGTTATTTAAATCAATAAATTCATCTCTTGGTTTTAGTGCATTTTCTGTAATTTCGCCACAATGAGAGATAATGCCATCTCTAATACCATAAGTTAAATTTAAATTATTTTTGTATCCATCGTGACCTTCTAGAAGTTCAATGGAATCCACAAAATGTAATCCATTTTTTTCATGCCAAAAAGGACTACCTAAGTCTCTTTTAGAAATTTCGGATAGAATTTTTTCTCCACTATGTCCAAATGGGCTATGACCTAAATCATGAGCAACTGCAATAGCTTTTGTTAATTCTGTATTTAGTCCTAAATAACTAGCAATTGTATAGCTGATTGATTCTACATGTGTAACATGTTCACCTCTTGTACAAATGTGATCATTTTCAGGTGAAAAGAATACCTGTGTTTTATGTTTTAGTCTTTTATAAGCATTAGAATGAATAATTCTTGTATAATCTCTATCAAATTCAGTTCTAATGTCAGAATTTTTATAAGATAAAGGTAAAATTCTAGAAATTGTATTTTCCCATTTTGAATTATTTGGGTTTATAGCTACTTCTTGAAATGAATTTTTCATATGTCCTCCTCTGTAAATATAATCATTATAATATAGTTTACAACAAATCAAAATAAAAGTCTAGAGGACAAGTTTAAGTTACATATTTAATAAAAAATAAATATAAAAAATAAATTGAAAATAAAATGGAAAAGGAGTATAATAATTTTGAAATGAAAGGAGAGTAAAAGATGTTTAATTTAGTAAGAGATGACTTTGATGAAAATTCAGAAGATATATTGAACTCTATTAATAAAATGCTAGAGCAAAATAAAGAATTAAAAGAAGAAAAGAAGAATGAAAAACAACAATAAAAATTTGTGGAGGATTAGAAAATGGGGAAATTATTTGTAATAGATGGAACAGATGGAAGTGGAAAACAAACACAATTTAATAAATTGCAAGAAAAACTAAAAGAAGAGGGAATTGATTATAAAGTAGTAAGCTTTCCAAATTATGAAAGTCCAAGTTCATCTTTAGTAAAAATGTATTTATCAGGAGAATTTGGCAAAAATGCAAAAGAAATTAGTCCTTATATAGCGTCAACATTTTATGCGGCAGATAGATATGCAACTTTTCAAACAGGATATAAAGAATATTATGAAAAAGGAGGAATTATATTAGCAGATAGATATACAACAGCTAATATGGTTCATCAAGCAGGAAAAATAAAAGACAAAGAAGAAAGAAAAAAATTTTTAAATTGGTTGTGGGATTTTGAGTTTAATTTATATGGACTACCAATTCCTTCTGAAGTATTTTTCTTAAACATGCCAGTAGAAAAATCATTAGAGTTAATGGCAAATAGAGAAAATAAATTTACTCATGAAGCAAAAAAAGATATTCATGAAAGTGATAAAAATCATTTAATTGATGCATATTCAGCAGCTTGTGATGTTGCAAAGGAATATAACTGGTATGAAATAAAATGTGTAAAAGATAATAAAATAAGAACTATTGAAGATATTCATGAAGAAATTTATAATGAAATAAAAAAGCATATTTAAGGTAATATATTTTATAAAAGTTAAATATGAATATAGAAAAATAGAGAAAAAATGAGAAACAAAGAGATAAAAGAAAAAATACAGAGATATAGATAATAGAAAGAATAAAAAAATAAAAAAAGAACCGATGTAAACTAATAATAAATTTGGAATAATTTTCTAAAAATGTTATAATATATATCGATGGTGCATTATTCTAGTCATACTAACTTTACGAGGGTGGGGCTAAAAATCCACTAAAGGGCACATCGTTGAAGTTTCTTGTTTGTGCGCGAAATGCCAGTTTTGTGTGTATTCAGGGAGTAAAGAGGTTAGGGAAGTATGTAATGGCATACATATGATCCCTGGTTTCGTGGAGGCTTAATAAATTTTAAGTAAAACCTATGTTGAGTGCCAAGACACGAAATACATAGAGTAGCCTGTCTCGAGTGAGTGTATTGGGATTAATTTTTTCATAAGTAAAGTTGATTTTGGCCAAATTGATTATACTTTTAATTATGAAATTGCATTTGCAAAAAAGACTAGTAAAGTAATAAAAGTATGTTAAGGAAAACTTCTAGGATGTTTGCTTAAATCAAAATAGCATAGAAGTCTAGGGATTAAGGTACAGATTTAAGTGGCGATCTGGTGTCTATGTTAAATTAGATATTCTTCTTAATCGGAAACGGCTATAGCAGTAATGCTAAGCGAGGAATAGAGAAATTCGACCAGACCTAAACTGTAAAATTTACTTAGACTTTTACCATCTAAACAATAAAAATAATTAATTAGGCAGATTTAATCTGCCTAAAATCATATTACAAAATAAATAATAATTTAACTAAAAAGGAGAAATAATGGATAAAGAGCAAATAAAATGGTTTATACAAGTATTTATTATGACATTTATATTATCAATGCTATTTTCTTATATATCAGCAAATGGTGTATCTAATTTAAGTTTAATACCAGCTATATTAATACTAATTTTAGTAATTGGAATAGGAATATTTTTTGATATTATTGGAGTTGCAGTAACAGTAGCTAATGAACATGAATTTCATGCTAAAGCAAGTAAAAAAATAGAAGGTTCAAAAGCTTCAATAAAATTAATAAGAAATGCTCCTAAAGTTGCAAATATTTGTGCAGATGTAATTGGAGATATATGTGGAGTATTAAGTGGAGCAATTAGTGCTTTAATAGCAATGAAAATAACAGAACAATTTGGATTGTCTTTTAATATACAATTTATTCTAAGTGCAACAGTAGCAGCTTTAACAGTTGGAGGAAAAGCATTAGGAAAAGGTGTAGCTAATAACAATTCAACTAAGATAGTTCATGCTGTAGGAATAGTATTAAATAAATTTAGTAGGAAGTAAGAGGTTTCTCTTACTTTTTAATATGAAAAAATGGATAAAAAAAGAAAAAGAGTAAAAAATTAAAATGAGGTGAATTGCATATGAAAGCATTAATAACAGGAGCATCTTCTGGAATTGGGAGAGATATGGCAAGGAATTTAAGCAAAAGAGGTTATGATTTAATATTAGTAGCAAGAGATGAGAATCGATTACAAGAATTAAAAAAAGAATTGGAAATATATAAAGTTAATATAGAAATCATAGCCATGGATTTAGCAATAGAGGAAAATTGCAAAGAATTGCATAAAAAAGTAAAGGATATAGATTTCTTAATTAATAATGCAGGTTTTGGAGATTGCGGAGATTTTACAAAGACAGATTTAGATAAAGAAATAGCAATGATACACACTAATATAATTGCTTATCATATTTTAACTAAACTATATTTAATAGATATGAAAAAAGTAAATAGAGGAAAGATTTTAAGTGTAGCATCTATAGCAGGATTTATGCCAGGCCCACTAATGTCTACTTATTATGCTACTAAGTCATATGTAGTTAGATTATCAGAAAGCATTAGAGAGGAATTGAGAAAAGAAAATTCGAAAGTACAAATTAGTATTTTATGTCCAGGACCAGTTGATACAAATTTTAATAAAGTTGCTAATGTGAAGTTTCACATGCGAGAAGCTAATAGTCAAAAAGTTGCAGACTATGCCATTAAACAGGTACAAAAAGGAAAATTTTATATTATACCAGGAATTGATGTAAAATTTGCTAAAATTGGAGCTAAAATAGCACCTGCATCAATAGTAAGTAAAATTACTTATAAAATACAAAAAAGAAAATTGCAAAGAAAATAAAATATTAAAAACATATATAAAAATAACTTGCCTATCCTAATAAATTAGTTTATAATAAAATAAACTAATATTAGGAGAATAAGTAATGTGGAAAAGAAAAGAATTAAAAAGTAGAGCCAGACAAGTTGTTAAAAAAAATTACTGGACTGCAATTGTTATATGTTTTTTAATAGCGTTATTAACAGGAGAGTTTGGCACATCAATTTTAGGAATATATCAGCAAGAAGATTCAATGAATCCTTATTATATTTTTATGCATAAAGATGAAATAGCAGATGAAAACACAAATAATAATAATGAACAACAACTACAACAAGAACAAGAGATAATAACAAAAATGGAAGAGAAGAAAGAAAGCTTAAGTGATATTGAACTGAAAATATGGAATGCAATTGAAGCAAATTTAGATAGTATAACAAAATCACAGAAATATGTATTTAAAATTTCTGATGCTATAAAATATTTTAACTTAAATGAAATGACCTCAGGTATAGTACTTTCAATTATGGCGATAATATCAATTGCGTTTACTATTATAATAGCAAATCCTCTTGTAGTAGCAGGAAAAAGATATTTTATAAAGGCAAGAGAAAAATCAAGTACCAAAATATCAGTCCTTGGAGAAATTTTTAAAAATAAGAATTGGATAAATGTATCAGTAACAATTTTTTTGAAAGACATTTATAATTTTTTATGGTATTTTACAATTATAGGACGGATTTATAAAGAGTTATGAATATACAATGATACCATATATTTTGGCAGAAAATCCAAAGATACAAAGAAAAAAGGCATTTAAACTTTCAAAGGAAATGATGAAAGGAAACAAATGGAAAACATTTATTTTAGATCTTTCTTTTCTAGGATGGGAATTATTATCTATATTTACATTTGGATTGTTAAATATATTTTATATAAATCCTTATAAAGTTGCTACAACAGTAGAATTATATGAAGTATTAAAAAAACAGATAATATCTCAAAAGAGTGAATATTATGAAGAATTAAATAGTTTAGAATTAAAATAGATTTAAAGAAATAGTAGTAATATAAAAAATTACTACTATTTTTAATTATAATTTAAAGAAAAAATAAAATAAATTCATTTTATTGCACTATAACAATTGTATCATATTTTACAAAAAATACATATCGAAATTTGTAGAAAGAAATAAAAAATATTAAATTTAGTTTTTGTGAAAATAAAATGTATGAAAAAAAGGTAATATAATAAAATATTATGTAGATACTTATCAAAAAATGTAAAATAACAAGATAAAATGCGATGAAAAAAGCTTGAAAACCCAGCTATATAGTAGTATTATAAAAAAATGTGAAATACAAAAGAGGGGGTAAAAATGAAAACGTTTTTTGGGAGTATTTTTATTGAAAAAGAAAAATTACAGGAAGCAGGTGTAAAATATCCTATAAAGTTAGAGTATTATAAAATAATAAATGAAGATGAATTTATTAATAAAAATAATGCAAAATATGGAATAAAAGTAGTAAAGACTGAATATATAGAAAACAATACCAAAACAGAAGATAAAACGCTTAAATATTTATCTAGTAATGAACAAAAAGTAAATGAAATATTAAAAGTGTTAGAAAAAAATGAAGTGACACCAATTGGTTTGGAAGATGTTATTTGTGACTTTTCAAAAGAAATTCTTTTTTTATAATGAAAACAAATTTTTTTAAAAAGCTTGCATATTATGGAAAATTAGTCTAGAATAGCTTATAGAAAATATGAAACAAAGAAAGTTAATATAGATAATAAGCATAATATAAGGAGGAATATATGGCTGATAAGTTAATAATAGTAGAATCACCAGCAAAAGCCAATACTATAAAAAAATTTCTTGGAGGTAGTACAAAAGTAGTAGCATCAATGGGACATATAAGAGATCTACCAAAATCGAAATTAGGAGTTAACATAGAAAATGATTTTGAACCAGAATATATAAATATTAGAGGAAAAGGAGATTTAATAAAATCTTTAAAAAAAGATGCAAAACAAGCAAAAAAAGTATATCTTGCAACTGACCCTGACCGTGAGGGAGAAGCAATAGCTTGGCATCTTGCAACGATATTAAAAGATGATAATAATAAAATAACCAGAGTTACATTTAATGAAATAACAAAAGGAGCTGTACAAAAAGCAATTAAAGAGCCAAGAGACATAGATTTAAATTTAGTAGATGCACAACAAGCAAGGCGTGTTTTAGATAGAATTGTAGGATATAAAATAAGCCCATTATTATGGAAAAAGGTAAGAAGAGGCTTATCAGCAGGACGTGTACAATCTGTAGCAGTAAAATTGATTGTTGATAGAGAAGAAGAAATTGAAAAGTTTATACCAGAAGAATATTGGAATATTTATGCTAACTTAGAAGAACCAGATACCAAAAAACATTTTGAAGCAAAATTTTACGGTAAAAATGGTAAAAAGCAAGAAATACATTCAGAAGATGATGTAAAAGAAATTATAAAAGCAATTGAAAAAGCAAAATATTTTGTAGATGATGTAAAAAAAGGAGAAAAGAAAAGAACTCCAGCGCCACCATTTACAACTAGTACAATGCAACAAGAGGCTTCGAGAAAATTAGGATTTACTTTAAAGAAAACAATGTCAATAGCTCAAGGGTTATATGAAGGAGTAAAAATACCAGAAAAAGGAACAATAGGATTAATTACATATATGAGAACAGATTCAACAAGAATATCAGAAGAAGCAAGAAAATCAGCAAAAACATATATAGTAAGTACATATGGCGAAAAATATTATGAAAATAGATATTATAAAACAAATAAAGATTCACAAGATGCACATGAGGGTATTAGACCAACTTATGCAGAATTGGAACCAGATAAAATTAAGGAAGCATTAACAAAAGATCAATATAAATTGTATAAATTAATTTATAATCGTTTTATGGCAAGCCAAATGGCACCAGCTATATATAATACAATTTCAGCAACAATAAATGCAAATAACTATAATTTCAAGGCAAATGGACAAAGCATAAAATTTAAAGGATTTATGACTTTATATGTAGAAGAAACCGATTCAAAAGAACAAGAAGAAAAGATGTTGCCAGAATTAAAAGAAAAACAAGAGGTTAAGTTAGATAAAATAATTCCAAAACAAAGTTTTACAGAGCCACCACCAAGATATACAGAAGCAAGTCTTGTAAAGGCATTAGAAGAAAAGGGGATAGGAAGACCAAGTACATATTCACCTACTATAACAACTATTTTAGAAAGAAGATATATTGAAAAAGAACAAAAACAATTAATTCCTACAGAATTAGGAAAGATAGTAAATAAATTACTAATAGAAAATTTTACAGATGTTATTAATGTAGAATTTACAGCAAAGATTGAAAGTGAATTTGATGAAATAGCTGAAGGAAAAGAAGAATGGAAAAAAATGCTAAGAGAATTTTATGGACCATTTGAAAAAGAATTAGAAAAAGTTGAAAAAGAATTAGAACATGTTGAATTGGTAGAAGAAGTGTCAGATGTGCCATGTGAAAAATGTGGAAGAATGATGGTATATAAATATGGAAGATATGGAAAATTTTTAGCATGTCCGGGATATCCAGAATGTAAAAATGCAAAACCAATTATAGAGACAATTGATGTACCGTGTCCAAAATGTGGTGCAACAGTACAAGTTAGAAAGACAAAGAGAAAAAGAAATTATTATATTTGTGAGAAAAATCCGGAAAGTTGTGATTATATATCTTGGAATAAGCCTAAACCAGGTGAAAAATGGAATCCAGAAGAAGCAGAAGAAATAAAAGCAGAAACAAAAAAGAAAACAACGAGAAAAACTGCTAAAAAGAAAGCTAAAAAAGTATAAATATAAAAAACGATAAAACGTTAGTATATCAACATTTTATCGTTTTTTTGATGGAGGCGACACCCGGATTCGAACCGGGGATCAGAGTTTTGCAGACTCGTGCCTTACCACTTGGCTATATCGCCATTTTAATATATTATATGCTCTATATTTTTATATAGAACCTGGAGCGGGAAACGGGGCTCAAACCCGCGACCTCTGCCTTGGCAAGGCAGCGCTCTATCAACTGAGCTATTCCCGCATTTTTTAATTTAGTTTATTATATGCGTCAACATTTAAAATGATACCAAAAATACACAATATTGTCAAGTACTAGAAGTACTTTTATAAAAAGAATTTGATATTGTTGAGTGTATAGTGTATAGTTTCAAAAAAGATAGAGAGAATATTGAAAATATCAAATATTCTCTCTATTTAGAATTATTTAAGACTTCTTAAATAATATAGATGTCTTACATTATGCTGCTTTTGAAAACCAATCTTCTTACATAAAGTAATTAACGATTTATTTTTATAATAAATATTGATAGTTATTATATGGTATTTCTCTAATAAAATTTTCAAAAGTTCTTTTAAAGCTTCTAGGACAAAATCATTATTATAATGTAATCCTTTGAAAAAAGAAATATATATAGAACCAGAAAATTGACAATGTACGCAAAACGAAATATTTTTATTTTGCGAATCGGTGATAAACCATACAGATTCACCATCAGAATCTACAATAGCTTCCTTTAAAATAAATGTTTTTGTTTCGACTAATATTGGTTGTTTCCGGGCATCCATAAAAAGCCACCTTTCTAATTATAATATATAAATTATAACATAATTCTTAATATATATAAAGGGATTTTTGAAATTTAAATAAAAATATATATAAATAGAAAAGAGAAGTAAATTAATTTACTTCTCTAAAAAATCTATATTCATTACCAGAAGTGCTTTTGCTTTTATATATATAGCCATTATAAATACCGCCATTATTGTCATCTAAATTAACATCTAGTTTCATGTTATAAGCAAAAGTTTGGTTTAAATTATTTACAATATGAATTGTAAATCTTAGAGTATAGTTAATATCTTCTAAATTGATATTTGCTTCTTTTAATACTTTGCCATTAAAAGAAATAGATTTTGAATCATCTGTTACTGAATAGTTTGTTAAAATATCTTTATTTAAATAGCCTAAAGTAATAGGATTAGAACAATCAGTGTAAAAAGTTGGTTCATCATAGTTGTGATTTTCATTTTCCTGATTTGTATTTATAATTTTAAAATCTATTCTATTATTTTCAGGTTGTTTTATATCAGTATATTTACCAACATTAAAAGAGTTTTTATAATTCAATATTTTAGTTCCTTTATCAACGTTAGATGTCATAACAATATTGTCAATATATAGTTCTTTCACAGAATTTTCATCAGTTAATTCAGAACTAGATTGACTATTATCAATATAAATTGATAAATCTGTATATTGACAAATACTCATGTCTTTTAAAGATTGATCTTTAGAATTGCTAATAGCATTAGCACTGCTATATAATAATATTTTTTGCACATTGAAAATAGAATTTTCATTTTCATCAGCAATTTCTATCATTTGATTTGTAAAATTACTTTTAGCAAAAGAAGGTGAAAGTACAAAATGATAATATAGTAATAATACAATAAATGCTAAGATTATTAATAGCGTAAATGCAAGTCTAACGTTTTTTATTTTAAAATTTATTTTTTTCATGTAAACTCCCTTCTAAAAGAGTGGAATTAAAGTCTATTATATAATAATTCCATATAACTATATACTTTTTTATGCCAATCTTGATCTGTTGCATATCTTGTATTAACACCAGATAAAGTAGGGCCATTATAATACCAGCCAGCTGCAGTTTCTCCATCGTAAATTTTGGTTCCAGATGGATTTAGATAATATTTAACTAAAGATTTAGCAACTGTTTCAATACCTTCTGAATAATCAGTAAATTCAAATGATGATTCATAAGGAGTATTGTCATAAGAACCATATCCAAATAAATTTTTCTTATCATTTGCAATTTGTGAAGTTCCCCATCCACTTTCATGAATTGCCATAGAAGCTAGGAATAGACCATTAATGTTATATTTCTTTTCCATATTATAAAATACTTGATAATTATCTTGGAATATTTTATTAGTATCATTTGGCAAACCAGTAAATATTTTTTTATAATCATTTAAAGTTAAGCCACTTACCTTATTTAATTCCATATTAATATTGACTTTTAATAAAATTCTTTGAATTCTATTTTTTTCTACAATGTTTGGAGTGGTATAAGATGATGTTAGATTAGATGTTTTTATATATCCTTCTATTCCATCAAAGGAAACTTTACACCATTCTTCATTAGGAAGTTCTAGTAATTTAACATCAATGCTTTTCTTTATTTCTGCTACATCTTTAGAATTTGCATCAGCAGATTCCTTTAAGTTAGCATTATCAATAAAGTACATAATATCACCAATGTGAACATGATGTTTTGCTAAAAATTCAGAAGTTCCTAAATCTATAATTTTAGGTGTTGGATCTGTAATTTTTTCTTTAGATAAGATGATTTCTTCTACAAAATTTCCATTCTCATATGTTTTTACAGCTGTTATCTTATCTTTTCCAAGAATACCTTCTTGCTTAATAATTTCTTCTCCTTTTGGTAAAGTAGGAGCATCATTATAGGTTGTTTCAAATTCTACATCACGTTCTTCAACTACTTGCTCTTTTACTCTATCCATATCAGAATTTTCAGAAATAATGTTTTGTATATTTAGACTATGTCTATTAATTTCATATTCTGATATATTATCAGGAGTATCTACTTTGGCATAGCTAGTTTTAAAAGAAGTGTCTTTAGGAAAAAGTATCGCCATTCCCACAATTAAAATACTGCAACCTGTTATAATATGAGACAATTTTAAATCATTTGTTTTATATGTAGATTTTTTATTCTTTGAATTAGATGCATAAATATTATTAGTATTACTTTGCGCTGTTTCAGTTTTATAAGGTTGTCCAGCATTTGGATTATGTTGCATTTCTTGCAATTCTTTAAAAACATCAGACAGATTCCTATTTTTATAATCATAAGAATTCTTATTGTTCAACATATTTTTACTCGCTTTCTTTATAAAATAATACAACATTATTATATAATAATAATGAGAAGATGTCCATAAATTTTGACAAAAAATATGGAGATAGAAAAAATTACTATAAATTAGCTAATTACTTGCAAAATTTGTAAAATAGTATATAATATAAACATAGCTTTAAGAAAAATAAGAGGTGTAAAAGTGGAATTTGAAAAAATAGAAAATAGCATAGGATATACCTTTAAAAATAAAGAATTATTAAAAAAGGCATTAACACATACGTCTTATGCTTATGAAAACAATATAGAAAGTAATGAAAAATTAGAGTTTCTAGGAGATAGCATTTTGGAATTTATATCAAGTAAATATATTTATCAAAAATATCCAAAGCTAAAAGAAGGAGAAATGACAAAAGTTAGAGCAACTGTAGTTTGTGAAAAAAGCTTATATAAGGTTGCAAAATCACATGATTTTAGTGAGTTTTTAAATTTAGGAAAATCTGAATTAAAAACAGGAGGAAATAAAAGACCAGCTATTTTAGCAGACAGCGTAGAAGCAGTAATAGCGGCTATTTATTTAGATGGTGGATTAGAATATGCTGATAAATTTATTATTGAAAATTTAAAAGAAGAAATAAATGAAGCAACAAAACATGTGGGAAATAAAGACTACAAAACTGTATTACAAGAAAAACTTCAAATTCATGGAGATGTGAAAATAGAATATGAAATAATAAAAGAAGTTGGACCAGATCATGATAAAACATTTGAAGCGCAAGTAAAGTGCGATGGAAAGATATTAGCACAAGGAGAGGGAAAAAGCAAAAAAGAAGCACAAATGCATGCAGCTAAAAAAGCTTTAGAAAATATAAAATAGAAAAGAGGTAAGTCTATGAAAAAACAATACATAATACCTATATTTGTGCCACATTTAGGGTGCCCAAATGATTGCGTTTTTTGTAATCAGAAATCAATTAGTGGACAAAAAAGTAATATGACAAAAGAAAAAGCAAAAAAAATAATAGATGATTACCTAGAAAGTATAAAAGATGAAGTAGCAGAAATAGAAATAGCTTTTTTTGGAGGGAGTTTTACAGCAATAGAAAAGGAGAAGCAAGAAGAGTTATTAAAAGTAGCATATGAATACATTAAAAATGGAAAAGTAGAAAGCATTAGAGTTTCAACAAGACCAGATTGTATAGATAAAGAAACATTAAAAAGATTAAAAAAATATGGAGTTAAAACAATTGAATTAGGAGTTCAATCAGCTAATGATTATATTTTAAAAAAAGCTAATAGAGGTCATACTTTTGCAGATGTAAAAAAGGCTTCTAAAATGATAAGATGGAATGGATTTAAATTAGGACACCAGATGATGGTCGGATTGCCAGAAAGCACAAGAATAGATGAAATTAATACAGCAAAAGCGTTAGTAAAGTTAAAGCCTAAAATGGTAAGAATTTATCCAGTTTTAGTTATAAAAAATACTAAATTGGAAGAAGAATATAAAGAAGGAAAATATCAACCATTGTCAGTAGTACAAGCAGTAGAGATTTGTAAAGATATTGTTAGAATTTTTGCAGATAAAAATATTGATATAATAAGAATAGGTCTTCAAAATACAGAGGAGATATCTGATCCTAAGAACGAAGGTAGTGAAGTTGTTGCAGGCCCATATCATCCAGCTTTTAGACAATTGGTAGAATCCGCTATGTGGTATGATGCAATTGTTGGAAAAATAAAAAAATTAAATGCTAAAGTAAAAGAAGTAGAAGTTAGTGTCAATCCGATAGATAGCAATAATGTAATTGGACATAAAAAAGAAAATGTTATAAAATTAAAAAATACATATGATGTAGATTTGATTTTAAAACAGGATAAAACTATAAAACAAGGCAAGTCAAGAATTAATATAACAAAGACATATGATAATTAAAACATAAGAAAAAATTAAATTTACAAACAAGAAATAGATACTATATTTAGTACTTTTAGTGCATAAATCACCCTTATTTTACCAATACTAAAATAAAGGTGATTTTTTTATGCATATAGAAGAAAAAAATAATATAAAAAATATAATATTTGATATTATAGGAACAATAATTGGAGCATTTATAATGGCAATAGGAGTTTCTCTATTCTTATTACCAAATCAACTATCTTCAGGAGGAATTGCAGGAATTGCAACAATTACGTATTACTTATTTAATATACCAATGGGAACAATGATACTTATTATTAATGTTCCATTATTTTTACTATCAATTTATAAAATAGGAAAAATGTTTTTTATAAAATCATTAATTGGAACAGTGTCACTGTCAGTCTTTATCGATATATTAGATAGAATAGAACCTCTTACACATGATAGATTTTTGGCTTGTGTTTATGGAGGGATTATTATAGGGTTAGGGACAGCTATAATATTAAAAGTAAACTCTTCAACAGGTGGAACTGATTTAATTAGTTATGTAGCAAAAGAATACAAACCAACTATGAGAAGTAGCAATGTTATTATGATATTAGATACTATAATAGTCATTTTAAATATAGTATTTTTCAGAGAAATAGAAATAGGGCTATATTCTGCAATTGCTATATATTTAATGGGAAAAATAATTGACATAGTATTTGAAGGAACATATTTTACTAAACTAATTTTAATTGTTTCAGAGCAAAATGAAGAGATAGCCAAAGAAATAGAAGAGAAAATTCAAAGAGGAGCAACAGGCTTATATGGAAAGGGAATGTATACTAATAAAGAAAAATTGGTGTTAATGTGTGCAGCTTCTAGGAGAGATGTTGCTAGAATTAAAATAATAGCAAGAAAACTTGACCCCTCTAGTTTTATTATTATAACAAATTCAAGAGAAGTAGTTGGTTTGGGATTTAAAAAAAGTTAAAGATGACTGATAATTTTATGTTGATTCATTGATAAATTTTAAAAAATGAAGTAAAATAATATTAGAAAAATAAAAGAGAAACTTGTGATTTAAAATATAATAGGAGAGAACTTATAATGAAAGAACAAAAATATAAATTGAAAAATGTAGAGTCTTTTGAATTAAGAGATATATTTGAATGTGGACAATGCTTTAGATGGAACAAACAAGAAGATGGAAGCTACACAGGAGTATTTAAAAATAATGTGCTAAACGTAAAAAAGAATAAAGACGAGATTATATTTGAGGGAATATGTGAAAATGATATCCAACAAACAGTAAAAAATTATTTTGATCTTAACCGTAATTATGAAAAAATAAAAGAACAACTATCAAAAATAGATCAAAATATGAAAATGAGTATTGAATACGGAAATGGAATTAGAATATTAAATCAAGATTTATGGGAAACTATTATTTCGTTTATAATATCTGCTAATAATAATATTCCAAGAATAAAAGGAATTATAGAAAGATTATCAGAAAAATATGGAGACGAAATAAAATATAAAGGAAACAAATATTATACTTTTCCAACCCCAGAGCAACTAAAAAATGTTACAGTTGAGGAATACAGAAAATTAGGGTTAGGATTTAGAGACATAAGATTATATGAAACCACAAAGATGATATTAAATAAACAAGTAGACATAGAAAATATGAAAAATAATCCAAATACAATAGAAGTAAGAGAAGAATTATTAAAATTATCGGGAGTGGGACCTAAAGTAGCAGATTGCATTTTATTATTTTCAGATTTAAAAAGATTTGAAGTATTTCCGATTGATGTATGGGTAAGAAGAGTTATGAATGACTTATATATAAAAAATGAAGATGAAACAAAAGTTAATAAAAAACAAATTGAAAAAATAGCAAATGAAAAATTTGGAGACTTAGCAGGATTGGCTCAACAATATTTGTTTTATTGGAGAAGAGAAGCATAAGATATAAAAATAGTGCAGAACATAAATATGGAGGATTTAATGGGATTAAGAATTATATATGGAAAGCCAGGAAGTGGTAAAAGTACATATTGTTTTCAAGAAATATCTAAATTAATAAACAAGGAAAAAAAGATTTTTATTATTACTCCAGAACAGTTTTCTTTTACAGCAGAAAGAAAGTTAATGGAAAATGTAAAATCAGGCGCTGTGATTAATGCAGAGGTAATTACTTTAAGTAGAATGGCATATAGAGTTTTAAAAGAAGTAGGAGGAAATGATAAAAGCAGTCTTTCTAAATGTGGAAAAGCAATGCTTATTTATTCTATTTTAAGTACATATAAAAAAGAATTAAAATTTTTAGGAAAATCAGATGAAAATATAGATTTAACAATGTCTGCAATTGCAGAGTTTAAAAAACATGGAGTAACAGTAGATGATCTAAAAAATGAAATAAATAATACAAAAGATACATATTTAAAATCTAAATTGTTAGATATGAGTTTATTATATCAAAAGTTTGAAGAAAAAATAAAAGACAATTATATAGAAGAAACAGATTTATTAACAATGCTCGCAAATTGTTTAGAAAAAACAGATTTAGTAAAAGAGAGTATTATATATATAGATGAATTTGCAGGTTTTACTTATCAGGAATATCAAGTAATAAAAGAATTAATAAAGCAAGCAAAACAAGTTAATATTACTATGTGTATAGATAATTTGAAACAAGGAAATAATCCAGAAGCGGATATATACTATTCTAATAAGGTAACATTATCAAAAATGCTAAATTTGGTTGAGGAAAATGAGTTTAAGTTAGAGCAACCAGTTGAATTAAAAAAACAATATAGATTTAAAACTGACGAATTAGAACATTTAAGTAATAATATTTATAATATAAAATCCACAAAATATGAAAAAAATGTGGAAAACATACATCTATTTTTAGCAAAAAATGAGTATTCAGAAATAGAAGAAGTAGCAAAAACGATTAGTGAATTAGTTAGGCAAGAAAAGCTAAGATATAAAGATATTTCTATTATTACAAAAAATATTAATGAATATGCATCTTTAGTAAGAGCTATTTTTGATAAGTATGAAATACCAGTGTTTATTGATGAAAAAAGAGATTTAAATCAAAATATTATTGTACAATACATATTGTCAATTCTAGAAATTTTAATAGGCAATTTTTCAAGTGAATCAGTTTTTAGTTATATAAAATTAGGATTTACAAATATTGATAAAGATGAAATTTTTGAATTAGAAAATTATTGTACAAAATGGGGAATTAAGCATAATAAATGGAAAAAAGATTTTATCTATGAATTAGAAAAAGAAGAAAAAGCAAAAGTAGAAAGACTAAATGAGCTAAGAAAGCAAATTATAGATCCTCTAGTTGCTATGCAACAAAAAATAAAAAATGATAAATCAGCAGAGAATATAACAAGAGAGCTATATCAATTCTTACAAGAGCAAAAATTAGAAGAAAAGATTGCAATAAAAATAAAGAAATTAGAAGATAAAAGATTACTAGATTTAGCAAATGAATACAAGACAAGTTACAAGACAATATTGGATATTTTAGATGAGATTATTATTATATTTAAAAATGAAAAAATGACGATAGATCAATACAGTAAAATATTAAAAATAGGTCTAAAAAATAGTGGATTAGGAAAAATACCTGGAACACAAGATCAAGTCATATTAGGAGATGTAGATAGATCAAGAAGTCATAAAGTAAATACAGTGTTTATTATAGGAGTAAATGATGGAAGCTTTCCAAGTGTAAATAAAGATGAGGGATTTTTTAATGATGCAGATAGAGAATATTTAAAACAGGAAGGAATAGAACTTGCTAAAAGTACATTAGACAAATTATATGAAGATAATTTTAATATATATAAAGCATTTACAACTGCAGAAAATCAGATTTATTTATCTTATGTGTCTTCAGATTGTGATGGTAAATCATTAAGACCGTCAATATTAATTGGAAAAATAAAAAAGATGTATCCAAAGTTACAAGAAAAAAGTGATGTAATCTATAAAGAATATAAAGTAGAAAATAAATTAAGTACATATGAACAACTAATAGAAAATATATCAAGGTTAAGAAATAAAGAAAAAATTGATGATGTATGGTATTATATATATCAATATTATAAATCACAAAGTGATTGGAATAAAAAACTAGAAGCAGATTTAAAAGGTTTAGAATATACTAATTTGCCAGAGAAGATAAAAAAAGAAAATTTGGAAAAATTATATGGAAATACATTAAATACAAGTATATCAAGACTTGAAAAATATAGAAGTTGTCCATTTTCATACTATTTACAATATGGTTTAAAGCTAAAAGAAAAAGAACAACTAAAAATACAAAGTTTTAATACAGGTTCTTTTATGCATGAAACGATAGATGAGTTCTTTGAATATGTACGACAAGAAGGATTGAGTTTAGCAGAATTAGAAGAGGAACAGATAACAAAAATTGTTTCCGAGATAATTGAAAATAACTTAAAAATGAGCAAAAATTATATTTTTACAGCTACTGCAAAATATAAAGTTTTAGTAAGAAGATTAAAAAAAATTGTTAGCAAAGCACTTAAGTATATTATAGAAACAATTATCTATAGTGATTTTAGTATAGAAGGAACAGAAGTAGAATTTGGAAAAAATGGTAGATATAAACCAATTGTACTAGAAATAGGAGAAGGAAAAAAAGTAGAAATAACAGGAAAAATAGATAGAATAGATACATCGAAAAATGAAGATGGAAAATATTTAAGAATTATTGATTATAAGTCATCTGCTAAAAACATAGATTTAAATGAGGTGTATGCAGGATTACAAATACAACTTTTAACATATACAGATGCTATTTGCAGAGAAGAAGATATTATGCCAGCTGGAGTCTTTTATTTTTCTTTGCTAGAACAAATGGTAAAAGCAGATAAAAAAATGACAGAAGATGAAATAGAAGAAACTATCAGAAAAAATTTCAAAATGAAGGGATTAATTATTGCAGATGTTAAAATAATTAAGATGAATGATAATACCTTAAAAACAGGAAACTCCAAACTAGTACCAGCAGCATTAACAACTTCAGGAACAATTAATGAAAAGTGGACAAATGGAGTAAAAGCAGAGGAATTTAGGACCCTGCAAGAGTATATTTATAAGACAATAAAAGATATTTCAAAAGAAATATTGAGTGGAAATATTGATTTAAAACCATATTATAAAAAAGGAAAAACCCCATGTCAATATTGCGAATATAAAGCAGTTTGTGGATTTAATTCGAGACAGGAAAACAATACATATAATTATATAGAACAAAAATCAAAAGATGAAATTTTACTAAAAATGAAAAAGAACTTGGAGGAATAAAATGGATTTATCAAACCGAAATGTTATACACATAAAAAAAGGAGACACAGAATTTCTACAATTTAGAAAATTGTTAGAATATAAAGATGTCATAAACCATGCATATTCTTTAGGAACAAAATTGAATTTTAGAACTTCAACTATAAATAAAGAAAAATTACCAGAACAAGAATATGAAGCAGCAATTAAAAGCTATAAAAAAATATGTAGTTCAATTAATTGTAATTACATTAATTTAGTAAAAACAAACCAGGAACATACAAATTGTATTAAAATAGTAGAAAAGAAAATAAAAACGGCAGAACCTGATTTTAATTTAGAAAAATATTATAAGACAGATGGCTTAATAACAAACAAAAAAAATATCATTCTTTCCACTACAAATGCAGATTGTATTCTATTATTATTTTTTGATCCAGTAAAAAAAGTAATAGCAAATACACACTCTGGCTGGAAAGGAACAATACAAAGAATAGCAGTAAAAACTGTAGAAAAAATGATAAAAGAATTTGAATGTAATCCCAAAGATATTATTTGTTGCATTTGTCCAAGTATTAGAAAATGTCACTTTGAAGTAGAAAAAGATGTAAAAGATATGTTTGAAAATGAATTTAAAGATTTAGAAAATCTAAATAATATAATAGAAGAAAAAATACCAAATGCCAAATGGAATATTGATACTGTTTTAATAAATGAAATGATATTAGAAAAACAAGGACTAAAAAAAGAAAATATAATAGATAGCGGAATTTGTAGTGTATGTAATTCAGACCTAATTCATTCTTATAGAGTAGAAAAAAAGGGCTACGGTTTAAATACAGCACTAATTAGTTTGAATTGAGACAAGAGGGACAGGTCTTATTTGTCTCATGAATTAAGTAGAAAAATGTCGAAAAATGAGGTGTATAAAAAATGAGACAAATAAGACCTGTCCCTCTTGTCTCAAAGGAGGAATTAAGATGATAATACCAAGAAAATTAGAAAGAGGAGATACTATAGGAGTAGTAGCACCTTCTGATCCTATTATTGGAAAAAATATTGAGGAAATAATGAGAGCTAGAGAAATATTAGAAAAAGATGGATTTAAAGTTAAGTTCTCAAAAAATCTATTTTTTAATACTTGTGGTTATAGTGCAACAGCAAAAGAAAAGGCAGAGGATATTAATGATATGTTTCAAGATAAAGATGTAAAAATGGTATGGTGTGCAAAAGGAGGAAATAATTCTAATTCTGTTTTTGAATATTTAGATTATAATGTGATAAAAAATAATCCAAAGATAGTTTGCGGATATAGTGATATTACGTCATTAACTAATATGATTTTTTCAAAGACGGGTTTAGTTACTTTTAGTGGAACAAATTTTAAGACAATTGCCACAGATGAAACGGATTATAGCTACAAAGAAATCATAAAAAGATTTGTAGAAGGAAGTTTAGAAATAGGAAAAGAAAAAAGTGGATATAAAACAATTAAAGATGGAAGTTCAGAAGGAGAATTAATTGGTGGAAATTTAAGTCTTACAAAAGGATTAGTAGATGGAAAATATAAGATTGATTTTACAGATAAAATACTATTTTTGGAAGATTTGGGTTATGAAAGTGAACCGGCATTTATAAGCAATTATTTATATTATATGAGACAAAATAAAGTATTTGATAAAATAAAGGGAATCTGGCTTGGAAATTATGAACATGAAAGTGGAATAACATTGGAAAAAATACTTTTAGATGTTATTGAAAATGACTATACTTTTCCGATTATAAAATCAAATAATTTTGGACATATAGAAACAAAAACTGTAATTCCAATAGGTACAAAAGCAAAAATTGATACAAACAAAACAGTAAAAATAGAATTAATAGAATCATGTGTAAAATAGTAAAAAAGAAATAAAGGGAGCAAAAATATGTATAATACATTTGAAGAATTAGAAGAGTCAATAAAAGGTTGTAATAAATGTAAATTATATAAAACAAGACAGAATATAGTTTTTGGTGTGGGAAAAAAAGATGCTAGACTTATGTTTATTGGAGAAGGACCTGGGGCAGATGAGGATAGATTACGGAGAACCATTTGTAGGTAAAGCGGGTAAGCTAATGAATATGGCGTTTCAGACTTTAGGTATAAAAAGAGAAGAAGTTTATATTGCAAATATTGTAAAATGTAGACCACCAGCAAACCGTAACCCAGAAGAAGATGAATGTATGGCTTGTATGAATTATTTAAGAAATCAGGTAATATTAGTAAAACCAGAAATTATAGTTCTTTTGCGGTAGTGTAGCCCTAAAACATATTTTAGGAAAAGAATATGGAATTACAGCATCTAGAGGAAAATGGGTAGAAAAAAAGGGAATAAAATATATGCCTACATGGCATCCAGCTGCATTATTAAGAGATGAAACAAAGAAAATAGATTTTATTAAAGATTTGCAGCTAGTTTTAGAAGAATTAAACAAGTAGTCAGTAAAATTGAATAATTTATAAATTTATTATAAAATATACACATAAAAATATAGGATTACTAAAGGAGAAGTAAAAAATGCAGGAAATTCAAAAAATAAGAGATGAAGCAAATTACTGTTTGAATTGTAAGGTTAAACCATGTTCAAAAAAAGGCTGTCCATTAAGTAATAATATACCTGAATTTATTCAACAAATAAAAAAAGAAAATTACGAAAAGGCATATGAGATTTTAAGTGAGACAACAGTATTGCCAGGGGTTTGCGGAAAAATATGTCCACATTTCAAGCAATGTCAAGGATCATGTATAAGAGGGATAAAAGGTGAACCGGTTTCAATTGGAAAATTAGAATCATTTGTATTTGAACAAGCTATGGAAAAAGGAGTAACTTTAAAGAAATGTTGGGAAAAACAAATAAATCAAAATAAGAAAGAAAATGAACAGAAAAGAGTTGCTGTAATTGGAGGTGGACCATCAGGTTTAACAGCTAGTGCTTTTTTGGCCAAAAGAGGTATTAAAGTTACTATATATGAAAAATATAGTTATTTAGGTGGTCTTTTAATATATGGAATTCCAGAATTTAGATTACCAAAACAAGAAGTAAAAAAGACTATTAATAACATTTTAGAGTTAGGAATAGAGGTAAAATATAATCAAGAATTAGGAAAAAATTTAAATTTAGAAGATTTAAAAGAAGAATATGATGCTATACTTTTAGGATTTGGAGCCAATGTTTCTTGTAAAATGGGAGTGGAAGGAGAAAAATTGCAAGGAGTTTTTGGAGGAAATGAGCTATTAGAATATAATAGACATCCTAATTATAAAGGAATGAATGTTGCTGTAATTGGTGGAGGTAATGTTGCTATGGATTGTGCTAGAACGATAAAGAGACTAGGAGCAAAAGAAGTTACAGTAATATATAGAAGAGCTAGAGAACAAATGCCTGCCGAAGATAAAGAGATTAAAGATGCAATGGATGAAGGTATTAAATTTTTATTTCAAAATAATATTTTAAAAATAATAGGAAATGATAAAGTTAAGGAATTAGAACTTATAGAAACAAAGCTAATTCAAAAAGATAGTGAAACAAGGCTTGTACCAGTAAATATTGAAAATAGTAATTATAAAATTAGTATGGATTATATTGTAATGGCTTTAGGTTCTGAACCTGCAACATTTGTTCAAAAATTAGGGCTTAAATTGGATAAATGGGGAAATATTAAAATAGATGAGAATTACCAAACTTCAGATTCAAAAATATATGCATGTGGAGATTTAGCAGGTATTAGAAAAACTGTTGCATGGGCAGCATATTCAGGAAGAGAAGCTGCAAATAAGATTATAGAAAAAATAAAATAAATTAATGTTCACTTTAAAGTGAACATTAATTTATTTTTTCAGTAACATTTTTTTCACCAAAAATTAATTTTTTTAGAGCCTTAAAAAATGATATTATTTTACTTTCCTTTTTAGTAATAAGTTTAATTGCATTTTCAACATTGCCATTCTCTAAAGCATTATATTTATTTTCTAATTGTTCCATTTTATTTACATAGTAATCATTAAAAAATGTATATCCTTCAGTACAACCCAAATAATCTTTAAAAGTATATAATTTTCTTCTATAATTTTCGACTTCTTCCAAATTACTAATATTTTCAAATGCTTTATCAAAATAACTTGAAATAATTAAATTTTGAGTTCTCATAAAAGTTAACATTATCTCACTTTTTAATTCATCAATCTTTTTTAACATTCCATCAATTTTTTTATTTCTGTCAGATACACCGCGCAATTTTATTATTGAGTTTTATAATAGATTCTTCATCATTTAAAATATCATCAATAGCATTTTGTATTGTCATAAAAATTTTAGGAGATGTTAAATCAGCAAATTTCTTTTTGAAATTATCATTACTATTTATTGTACTCTCAAATAAAACATCTTCACCAGTAATATAAGCCATTTGATTTACAAGACAACATTCTAAAGGATAATAAGAAGGACTAATTGTTTCAAAACTAATTCCAAAATATTTAACGAAATCTCTAGGAATACCATTAATTTTTGAAGCCATAAGTTGTACAGAGGCTTCATTTAGTCCTAATCCGTATATTTTAAATTCTGTATAATCACAAAGTCCCATTCTAATTAAATAATTTTTTTTGTCTTTTACTTCTTGAATATAGTGAATACACTCATGAATAGCAAATTCTTCTAAATCTTCATCTTGGATGTGTTCATTAAAATAAATAGAAGAATTTTTATAAAAATAGTTAGCCTCAGCCATTCCATCTGGCATATTAGCTTTGTACATATTTAATCTAGACAGTTTAATAAAAAGTTCATTTTGGTTTAAGCAAAATTGAGGAAATGTATCACATATTTTTACAGCAACATTTCTTGCAATCGAATTTATTTTTAAAGTATCTAATTTATTTGTAATTATAATTCCATCTTTTTTTAAATCTGATTCTACGCTCATTTATTATTCTCCTTAATTATATAACAATATTATACTATAAATAACAAGTAAATGTATTTCAGAAATATTAAATATTAATTACAGTTTAGTTACAAAAAATAAAATAACAAGAAAAAATGGAAAAAATAAAAATTGAATTACGAAAAATAAGTAAAACAGTAGCTAAAATTGAAGTAGAACATGGAGAAAAACTACAAATTTTATTTGATGCATTTAAAGTGCATGACCAAAAGATAGACAGAATTGAGCAAAAATTAGATAATCACGAAAAAATAATAAATAGGCATAGTGACGAAATTTATTATTTTACAACAATATTATAAATTTTATTTTTTACATATATTTCTTTAATAATATTTTTTCCATTAAGTTTTAAATCAACAACATTATGAACTTTTTCTTTAACCGAAGTTTCATCTTCATTAAGTAGAATTTGAACAGTTCCTTTTAATTTTCCATTGAATTGAATAGGCAATGTTATTTCATTAGCAATAGTCTTAGATTCGTCATATTCAGGCCAATCCATATAAGCAAAATCATTTGACTCACCAAGTACAGTATGTAGTAATTCCTCAGTCATATGTGGAGCAAAAGGATTTAATAATTGCAAAAATGTTTTAAATTCAGCTTTGTTAATTGATTTTTCTTTATAAAATTCATTAACCATTGTCATAAAGGTAGAAATACAAGTATTAAATTTCATATCTTCAATATCAGAAGAAACTTTTTTTATAGCTCTATGCATCATTTGTTCAAATTTAGCAGAATATTCATTTCCATCGATTAATATTGTTTGTAAATTCCAAACTCTATCTAAAAATTTTGCACAACCTCTAATACTTTCCATAGACCAAGGAGCTGTTTGATTAAAAGGACCCATGAACATCTCATAAAATAAGAAACAGACTCTTGAATAAAAAAATGAAAAATGATACAATGCGTTGAAAGAGGTGGAAACGTGATAGATTTAAAAAAAGCTAATGAGGAATTTGATAAGTATGTTAAAAATTATAACTCAGAGGATAAAAAGATTGCTTTAAAAATAGAACATATTAAAAGGGTTTCAGAAATATCAGGGATAATATCAGAAAATTTAAATTTAGATAAAGAAAACATAGAATTAGCAAAGTTAATAGGTTTGTTACATGATATAGGAAGATTTGAACAAATAAAGCAATACAATACTTTTTCAGATAAAGATAGCATTGATCATGGTAAACTTGGAGTAGAAATTTTATTCAAACAGGGAAAAATAAGAAATTTTATAGAATCTGCGAAATATGACGAAATTATAAAAAAAGCAATTTTAAATCATAATAGAAAAGAAATAGAAAAAGGGCTAAATCCAAAAGAATTACTTCATTCAAAAATTATTAGAGATGCTGATAAAATAGATATACTTTATATTATGACTTTTGAAGAAAAAAGGACAGTCTTTAACAAAGATGATATATCAGATGAAAAAATAACAGATAAAATTTATGAAGAATTTATGCAAATGAAATTACTTGATTATAAAAAAATACAAACCAATGTAGACAGGGTAATCACACATTTTGCATATATTTATGATTTTAATTTTAACTTTAGTTATGAATATGTTAATAATAAACAATATTTAGATAAAATCTATAAAAGACATACATTTACTGATAATGACACAATGAAAAGATATAATTTAATTTATGATACAGCAAAAAAATATATAAAAGAAAAAACAAAATAAAGGATGATAAAATTGGGCAAAAAATTATTAATAACCGAAAAACCATCAGTTGCAATGGAATTTGCAAAAGCACTAAAAATAACAACTAATCGAAGAAATGGATATTTAGAATCAGAAAAATGGATAATTACATGGTGTGTAGGACATTTAGTAACTATGAGCTACCCAGAAAAATATGATGAAAAACTAAAATTTTGGAGATTAGACACATTACCATTTATCCCTTCAGATTGGAAATATGAAATTATACCTCAAGTAGAAAATCAATTTAATATAGTTAAAGGACTAATGCAAAGAGAAGATATAGAAGAAATTTATAATGCAGGAGATTCAGGAAGAGAGGGAGAATATATTCAAAGATTAGTATTTATGATGGCACACCCTAATCCAAATGCAAAAATGAAAAGAGTATGGATTGATTCACAAACAGAAGAAGAAATTTTAAGAGGTATTAGAGAAGCAAAAGATTTATCTGAATATGATAGTTTATCAGATAGTGCATATTTAAGAGCTAAAGAGGATTATTTAATAGGAATTAATTTTTCAAGATTATTGTCAATTATATATGGAAGAAATTTAGCAAGTAAAATAAATGAAGAAAGAGCTTCTATTTCAGTAGGACGTGTTATGACTTGTGTCCTAGGTATGATCGTTGCAAGAGAAAGAGAAATTAGAAACTTTGTAAAAACAAAGTATTATAAAATTATTCGGAGAATTTGGAGATGAACAATCATCTTTTCAAGCTGAGTGGAAATCAACAGAAAGATCAAAAATGTTTGAATCAAATAAATTGTACAATGAATCAGGATTTAAAAAAGAGGATGATGCAAAACAATTTATACAAAGTCTTCAAGGCAAAATAGCGAAAATAGCAAATTTAAAAAAATCAAAACAAAAAGAAAATGCACCATTATTATTTAACTTAGCTGAAATACAAAATCAATGTACTAAAAGATTTAAGATAAAACCAGATGAGACGCTAGAAATAATACAAAATTTATATGAAAAAAAATTAGTAACTTATCCAAGAACAGATGCTAGAGTACTTTCTACAGCAGTAGCAAAAGAAATTACAAAGAACTTAAATGGAATAGCTAGAGGATATAAAGACGAAGAAGTGCAAGGATATATAAAAAAAATGGTAGATGAAAAATATTCTACTAACATAATAAAAACAAAATATGTAAATGATAGCAAAATAACAGACCATTATGCTATTATTCCAACTGGTCAAGGATATGAAAATTATAATAATTTACCAGAATTACACAAAAAAGTATATAAAGTAATAGTATCTAGATTTTTAGCTATTTTTTATCCACCAGCAGAATATAATAAAATTCAGGTAACAGTTGAGATAGAAGATGAAAAGACGATAGAAACCTTCAATTGTAGTGGGAAAGTTTGTATAAATAAAGGATTTTTAGAAATATTAAAACCGGAAGAAAAGAGAACAACAAAAAATGGAGAAAAAGTGGATAATTCAAATGAAGAAGAAAAACAAAATGATTTAGAAATCTTAAAAAATTTAAAAAAAGGACAGGAAGTAGAGATTAGAAACTTTGAATTAAAAGAAGCAGAAACATCTCCACCAACTAGATATAATTCAGGTTCTATTATATTGGCAATGGAAAATGCAGGAAAGCTAATAGAGGAAGAAGAATTAAGAGAGCAAATAAAAGGTGCAGGCATTGGAACAAGTGCTACAAGGGCAGAAATAATGAAAAAACTTGAAAAAATAAAATACATAGAAATTAATACAAAAACTCAGATTATTACACCTACTAAAAAAGGAGAATTAATTTATGATATTGTATATCAATCAATGCCAGATATGTTAAATCCTAAATTAACAGCCAGCTGGGAGAAAGGATTAGATATGGTAGCAAAGAAAGAAATAGAGCCTAAAGAATTTATGGGAAAATTAGAAAAGTATATTTATTCAAAATTTGATAGATTAGTAGTAAAAATATAGAAAAAATAATGTCAAATAATTGACAAAATATTAACAATTTGATATAAAATTTGTATACAAAAGAAAGGAGAATGAAAAATGAACGAGAAAAAATACAAGTCAGTTGTAGTAATTTGGGGAGTTATTTTACTTACATTACAAGCATTAGCACTTATCGATGTAGTAGGACTTAGACCAAATTTATATAATCAACTATCAAAGTTAGAAACATCATTTATTGCAGTAGGACTTCTTATATTAATTTTAGCATATATGCTTTTATCATTAAATAAGAAAAAATCAGGAGCAATTATAGGAGTATTAACAGGATTACTTTATATGCTAACATTTAATGTTGCAAATATGATAGCAGGAATATTTTTTATTGCTTATTGTGCATGGATTCTTTTTGAAATGGGCAAAGAGTCAAAAAAAGTAGTAGATAATAAAAAAGAAGAAATAACAGAGCAAAAAAGTGCTTCATAATGAAGTACTTTATTTTTTATAAAAAGTGTAGTATAATATAAAACATCTAAAGTGTTATGCTAGGAGAAAAAAATGAATCAAATATTAGGAGAGCTTGGAAAAAGCCAAAAGTTTAAAGAATTACTAAATCAAATAGAAAATAAACAAAGTCCGATAGCAATATCGGGCTTAAATGACGTGGGAGCAGTGCAAATTGAAACAGCTATAAATCAATTTGGAAAAAAGCCAATTTGTATTATTACTTATAACGAAATACAAGCTAAGAAAATATATGAAAATGTCAAATATTTTACAGAGAATGTTGTATTATTTCCAAAAAAAGAAATAGTTACATATGATTATATTGCAGAAAGTAAAGATTTGCCATATAGAAGAATAGAGACATTAAATGAAATACAATCAAAAAGAAATTTAATTGTAGTAACAACCATAGAAGCAATAATGCAAAAATTACCAGCAAAAGATAAACTATATAAAAATAAACTAAAATTTAAGATAGGAGATAGTTTCAATTTAGACAAATTAAAACAAAAATTAGTAGAACTTGGATATACCAGATGTGAATTGATTGAAGGAAGAGGACAATTTAGTATAAGAGGCGGAATTGTTGATATTTCAATTAGTTATAAAACAGGAATAAGAATTGAGTTTTGGGGAGATGAGATAGACTCTATTCGTGACTTTAATATTTCTACACAAAGATCAATTAATACAAAAGAAAATGTAATTATATATCCTGCTCATGAATATGTGCTAGAGAAAGGGATAGAAGAAATCTGCGATAAAATAAAAAAAGATAATGCAAATAAAGAAATAATAGAAGAAGATATAGAACAAATAAAAGCTGGAAATTATATTAGTAAAATTGATAAATATTTTGACAGTTTCTATGAAAAGCAAGGAACGATATTAGATTATCTAAATAATAATTATTGTATATTTTTAGATGAAATAGGAAAAATTAATCAGAGAGCAAAAAATATACAAGAAGATAATAAAAATTTAAAGATAGCTTTAATTGAAAAAAAGAAAATAGTGCCAAATGCAATTTCGAATATGATAAAAATAGAAAATATAAATAAAATTTTAGAAAAAAGACAGTTGATATATATAGAAAAGCAAGATACTAATATAAAAGTACAAGCAGAAAAATATAAATTTAATTATCGAGAAATAAATTATTTTAAAAGTGAGATAGATAACTTATTTACAGATTTAGAAAAAGCAATTAATGAAAAAAAGAAGGTTTATATTTTATTAGAAACAAAAGAAAAAGCTAAAAAATTAAAACAAATACTAGAAAAAAGAGAAATAATCTGTAGAATAGAAGAAAAGCTAGATAAAACAATAATAGTTTCATCAATAGAAAGTATTATAACAATTTCTGTTGGAAAACTATCTTCTGGATTTGAAAATCATGAATTAAATCAAATTGTAATTATTGCAGATGAATTAATTAGTGAAGAAAAAATAAAAAGAAAATATATACCAACAGCTTATAAAGAAGGAGAAAAAGTTGTATTTGCAGATTTAAAAATAGGAGATTATGTTGTACATAAGAAGTATGGAATTGGAATTTATATAGGAGTAAATACAATAAAAGCAGATGGAACTATTAAAGATTACATTAAAATAAAATACCAAGATGATGATATTTTATATATACCAACAAACGATATGGATTCAATAAGAAAGTATGTTGGAGGAGATGCAATACAACCTAAAATTAATAAATTAGGAAGTAAAGACTGGGAAAAAACGAAATCTAAAGTAAAGAAAAATTTAAGAGAAGTCGCAAAAGATTTAATAGAATTATATGCTAAAAGAGAAAAAGCTTTAGGATATTGTTTTGGAAAAGATACTCCATGGCAGAATGAATTTGAGGGGAAATTTCCATATCAAGAAACAGAGGATCAATTAAGATGTATTGAAGAAGTAAAAAAAGATATGGAAAGTCAAAGACCAATGGATAGACTACTTTGCGGTGATGTTGGTTATGGCAAAACAGAAGTTGCAATTAGAGCAGCATTTAAAGCCACAATGGATGGAAAGCAAGTAGCATATTTAGCTCCAACAACTGTCTTAGCTCAACAACAATATCAAGAATTCAAAGAAAGAATGAAAGATTATCCAATAAAAGTTGACATATTGAATAGATTTAAAAGTAAAAAATATCAATCTGAAGTTGTTAAGAATTTAGCTTTAGGAGAAATTGATATTGTAGTAGGAACACATAGATTACTTAGCAAAGATGTAGAATTTAAGGATTTAGGATTATTAATAATAGATGAAGAGCATCGTTTTGGAGTAAAAGCAAAAGAAAAAATAAAACAATTGAAAACTAATGTAGACGTTTTAACAATGACAGCAACCCCTATTCCAAGAACTATGCATATGTCAATTGTAGGAATAAGAGACATGTCTGTTATATACGAACCTCCACGTAATAGGAGACCTGTTCAAACATATGTGTTAGAATATGATGAAGAAGTTATAAAAGAAGCAATTACTAAAGAATTAGAAAGGGAAGGTCAGGTATTTTATCTATTTAATAATGTGGAAGGTATAGAAAGAAAAGCAAGTCAAATTTCAAATTTAGTGCCAGAAGCAAATGTTGCTTACGCACATGGTCAAATGTCAGGGACAAAAATTGAAGAAATTATGCAAGATTTTATAGATAAAAAATCAAATGTGTTAGTATGTACTACTATTTTAGAATCAGGTATTGATATTCCAAATGCTAATACTATAATTGTAGAAAATGCCGATAGAATGGGATTAGCACAATTGTATCAAATCAGAGGTAGAGTAGGTAGAAGTGATAGGCAAGCATATGCATATATTACTTATAAAAGAGATAAATTACTTTCAGAAGTTGCAGATAAAAGATTAAAGGCGATCAAGGAATTTACTGAATTCGGATCTGGATTTAAAATAGCAATGAGAGATTTAGAAATTCGTGGAGCAGGAAGTTTACTAGGAGAAATACAGTCAGGACATTTAGAGCAAGTTGGTTATGATACGTATTGCAATTTACTAGATGAAGTAGTAAAAGAAATGAAGGGTATAGAAGTAAGGCCAGAAACAGAAATTCAAATTGATTTAAATGTAACAAGTTATATTCCAGACGAATATATAAGCGATTCAAATCAAAAAATAGAAGTATATCAAAATATTGCTTTATGTAGAAATGAAGAAGATATTCAAAATGTCATTGATGAAATTATAGATAGATTTGGAAACATGCCAAAAGAATTAGAAAATTTAATTGATATAGCAAGAATAAAATATATATCAAAGAAATTAGATATAGAAAAAATTGCAAGTAGAAAAAATGCAGTAGTATTTACATTTAAAGCAAGTAGTAGTGAAGATAAATTTAAAATAGATATAGCACAATTGGTAAAGAAATATGGAACAAAGATAAAATTCTCAGCTGGAATAAAGCCAATGATAACATTAGATATAGGAACAAGTAGTGAAAGAAAAGTTTTAAATGATACTACAGAATTTGTTAAATATTTATTAGGTTAAATTTATGTTTTGGAGGAATAAAAATAATGCAAGTAATATCAAGTAAAGATAATGAATTAATAAAACACATAAGAAAGCTAAAAGAAAAAAAAGAAAGAGATGCAAGTAATGAATATTTGGTAGAAGGAATTAAAATAGTAAAAGAAGCAATCCAAGAGAATGCTAAAATAAAACAAATAATCTTATGTGATGATTGCGAAAAAACAGAAAGTATACCAAAAGACTTGATGTATGAAATTGCTAAACATAACTGTATATATGTAACAAGTAAACTTTTTAAATATATATCTGAAGTGCAAGAGCCTCAGGGAGTGCTTGCTGTTATAGAAAAAAACAATGGGGATAAAACAATTGATTATACACAAGATATTATTGTAGCATTAGATGATGTTCAAGATCCTGGAAATTTAGGAACAATCCTTAGAACTGTTGACAGTGTTGGAGTAAACCAAATATTGGTATCAAAAGGAACAGCAGATAGCTATAATCCAAAAGTAGTACGTTCAACAATGGGAGCAATCTTTAGAGTTAAAATAATAGAATGTGAGGACTTGAAAAAAACTTTAAAAGAAATAAAAAAACACAAATTTAAAATAGTAGTATCATCACTTCAAACAGAAAATACAATATATGATATAAATTACTATAAAAAAGTAATAATTATAGGAAATGAAGCAAATGGAGTGGAACAACAAATACAAGAAATAGCAGACGAGAAAATAAAAATACCAATGATTCGGAAAAACAGAAAGCTTAAATGCATCAGTAGCAACAGGAATTATTTTGTATGAATATGTGAGACAGAAGGAGAATAAAATATGAAGTTAGATATAGTAATGGTAGAACCAGAGATACCACAAAATACAGGAAATATAGCAAGAACTTGTGCAGCAATTGGAGCAAAGTTACATTTAGTGCATCCACTAGGATTTGATATATCTGAGAAGGCTGTTAAAAGAGCAGGATTAGATTATTGGGATAAAGTTGAGATAGAAGAACATGAAAGTTTTGAAGAGTTTTTAAAGAAATATAAACCTGAAGAAAATAATATGTTTTTTGCTACAACTAAAGGAAAACATGTATATTCAGATCCAGATTATAGCGGTATGAATGAAGTGTTTATATTGTTTGGAAAAGAGACAAAAGGATTGCCAGAAGATATTTTACAAAAGTATATTAATCAGACAATTAGAATACCAATGAGGCATACATTGCGTTCATTAAATTTATCAAATTCAGTAGCAATTGTAGCATTTGAAGTTTTAAGGCAAAAAGATTTTGAACAGTTGGAAGAAATAAGCAGTTATTTTGATTAAAATATAAGTACGAATGTAATACATATAGAACATAATTGTCGAATTTTGCGATGAAAAATTAGTGAAAAAACAGGAAAAAGCTTGGATTTTTCCTGTTTTTGTGGTTTAATATATTTAAGGTGATTTCAAAATAATTTAAATCATAATTTATTTTTTTAGAAATTTTAATTCTATTTTTAAATTCGAAAATTCAATCTAATTACCAAGAAATAAAAAATAAGGAGGTGGTATACAGGCTATATAAGAAAAATACATTTTACTAATTAATAAATATTGACATTCACATCAAAAAACAATATAATAGGGAGGAGAGATTTGAAAGTATTTACATACAAAAACTACATTAAATGTATACATACTTTAAGACTAAATGCGATTTTTCAATTAGCAGAGGAAAATGCTAATTATAACATAAATCGAAACAAAATTAATAACAGACATGACAAATTAATAAAAAATATCCTAAAAGATGAAAAAGAAATGAGAAAATTTATAAATGATTTTCTTGAACCTAATGAAAAAATACAAAGTCAAGACCTTATAAAATATACTAATAGTTATATTACAAAAAAGTATAAATCAAAAGAAGCGGACATAGTTTATAGGCTAAAAAGCAAAGAAGTATTTTTTTTAGTAGAACATCAATCAAAAATTGATAACAATATGCCATATAGAATTCTAAATTATTGTATAGATATTATCCAAGAATGGAAAAAGTCAAAGAAAATAAATCAAAATACAAGATATCCAATTATTGTTCCAATTATTATTTATACAGGAAATGAAAAATGGAAAATACCAAAAAATTTTAAAGAAAAGCAAATATCTGATTATGTATTCGAAAATTACAAAATAGACTTAGAATATAATTTGATTGAAATAAACAAATTATCTAAATCATTTTTATTGCAAAAACAAAGCTTATTTGGTTATGGAATGATAATAGAAAAATCGAAGAATAAACAAGAACTAAAAGAAAATCTAGAGCTGATTGTAAAACATGCGAAAAATAAAAAACAGTTGTATGAGATAAGTGATATAATATATTATTTGCTAAATGATACATTAGAAGAAGTAACCAAAAATGAATTACTAGAAAAATTAGAAATTAAAATAAAGAAAGGAGATATTATGAGTGATTTATATGAAAGACTAGTAAATGAAAATCGAGAAATGATAAGGAAGGGAAAAAAAGAAGGCAAAATAGAAGGCAAAATAGAGGGAAAATTAGAAGTGGCAAAAAGATTAATAAAAAAAGGAATAGATGAAAAAATAATAATAGAAAGTACTGAAATTAATAAAGAAGAATTGCTAAAGCTAAAGAAAGAAGTATTATAAATAAAATTACACTTTTAAATTTATTTAAATTAAAAACAAGATATTAAACAAGAATGTTTTCTGTATCATACAGGAGACATTATTTTTATACTATTAGATTAATTTAGCAAAAAAAGAACTCCTTATATATATTTTACATAAAATATATTAGAAAAATATGAGGAGGAATGAAATGGAAAATATTTTAGAGGTAAAGAATATAGGCAAAAAATATCAAAATAAAGAAGGAGAAATATTAGCCCTTAAAAATGTAAATTTTAGAGTAAAAAAGGGCGAATTTGTAAGTATTATAGGACCAAGTGGATGTGGAAAATCCACACTATTATCAATTATTGCAGGACTAGAAGAAAAAACAACAGGAGAAATATACATAGAAGGAGAAAAAGTAAATGGAATTTCTAGCAAAATAGGATATATGTTACAAAGGGATTGTTTACTAGAATGGAGAAATATTTTAAGCAATACAATGTTTGGGCTAGAGATAAAAGGAAAGAAGGATAATGTAAATAAAGAATATGTATTAGAATTACTAAAAAAATATAATTTATACGAATTTAAAGATAAATATCCTTCAGAATTATCAGGAGGAATGAGACAAAGGGTAGCACTTATTAGAACACTTGCAGTAAAACCTAAAATCTTATTATTAGATGAAGCATTTTCAGCTTTAGATTACCAGACTAGAATAATGGTTACAAATGATATTTATTATATTTTAAGAAAAGAAAAAATCACAGCAATTATTGTAACACATGATATTTCAGAAGCAATTAGTATGTCAGATAGAGTGTTAGTATTAAGCAAGAGACCAGGGACAATAAAAGATATTCATAAAATTAATTTTGGTATAGAAAATAGAACACCAATAAATTGTAGAGAAAGCCCAAAATTTAGTCAATACTTTAATACTCTATGGAAGGAGTTGGGAGTAGATGAATAAAACAATAATTTCAAAAGATAGAAAAGAATATTTAAGAAAAATAAAAAAAAGAAAATATTTAATTTTATTAACACAAATATTAATACTTGTATCTTTTTTAGAAATATGGGAAATTTTAGCTGATAATGGTATAATAGACAGTTTTATAACAAGCCAGCCAAGTAAAATATTTGCAACCTTTATGAATTTGACTTCAAATGATTTATTAAAACATATAGGAGTTACAGTATATGAAACAGTAGTAGGATTTTTAGTAGGAACAACTTTAGGAATAGCAATAGCAATTATTTTATGGTGGTCTAATTTTTTGTCAAAAGTTGCAGAACCATATTTAGTTGTATTAAATAGTTTACCTAAAGTAGCACTTCGGACCAATAATTATTATTTGGGTTGGAGCAGGAACGCCAGCAATTATTGTTATGGCAGTAGCAATTTCTTTGATTGTAACAATATTAGAAAACCTAAATGGCTTTTTAAGAACTGATAAAGAAATAATTAAAATGGCAAAAACGTTTAAGGCAAGTAAATTTCAAATACTAACAAAAATTATTATTCCAGCCAATATATCAACATTTATAAATTCACTAAAAGTTAATATTGGACTTTCTTTGGTTGGAGTTATATCTGGAGAATTTTTAGTATCAAAAGCAGGATTAGGATATTTAATTGTGTATGGAGGGCAAGTATTCAAATTAGACTTAGTTATGACAAGTGTTATTATATTAGGAATTGTAGCGGGAATAATGTATTTAGCAGTGTTGTTACTTGAAAAATTTATAGTAAAGTCAAAAAATTATTAATATATTTACCATATATAAAAATTACAATTATATTACAAAAAAATTACAAATAAAATAATTTTATTTATAATGTTGACAAGTATTTGGTGTTGCTGATATATTTAAATTGTATTTTTAAAATTGTAAAAGGGAAAACAAAATTTTTTCATTTGTTTTTTCAACTGATAGTACAAATAAAATATGTACTACAGTAAAAGAAAGGGAGGAATAAATATGGCAAAAATACAAAATGTTGATTATGAGGCAATGCCAAAACAAGCAAAGCAAATGAGGTCATATGGACAACAACTAAATACACAAATGACAAATGCATATAAAAGTATTGAAAATATGCATAATTCTTGGTACGGAAAGAGATACAACGAATTAGTAAAACAATTTAATAATCTTACAACACAAATTAATGAAATGTTAACATTAGTTGTAACTGATATACCATATGCACTTGAAACAGTTGCAAATAATTATTCACAAGCGGATAGAGGAACAAATGCAACAGCAGCGCAAAAAACATCACCTAAAAAAATAACAAACTTAACAATACATAATGATGTTGGAATGAAGTTTGTAACAAGCAATGTTGAGTCAGTACAAAAGAGTGTATCAACTAACTTTAAAAATGCAAAAGATCAAATGAATAAAATTCAAGCAGAATATACAAAAATAAAATGGCAGAGTGAGGCTTCAGAAGCTTTTAAAAGCAAATTTAATAAATTAAAACAAAATATAATCTCATCTTTTGAAAATATAGAAAGTCAATTCACAAAACTTATGACTCAAACTAAAAATGATATTGAAAAAACAGAAAAAGCAAATACAGTATCATAATTATAAAGCACATAGTATATGTGCTTTCTCTGGCAATTTTAAATAGATTGCTAGAGAAAACATATATATTATAAAGTGAAAGGATTGAGATAAAATGGCAGATAGGCAACAAATATATAGTGAAATGTTAAATTTACAACAAGATCAGGCAGCAATGAGACATTTTAAAGATCAAATATATGATGCAATACAAGAGTTAAAAGACGGAAAAAATAATATTAATAATGCAATAAATGAATTTAAAAAAGTATATACAGGAAAAGCTGCTGAAGAAAAGAGAAAAATATTAAACAAAAAGAGAGAAGAAATTAATAGTGTAATAAACGAATTGCAGGAAAGCTTAGGAGAATTAAACAATAAAATAAATTATTTAAATCATCAGATAGAAATAAAGGAAACAGAGCTAAGAAATGCATAGTTGTATATGTATAGAAAGGAGGATATAATGTCAGAATTAAAAGTAGATATTGATGGTATAAATAATAAAGTTATACCCCCATTAAGTAAAGCAATAACAAAATTAGAATCAGCAGCAGATAGCTTGAAATATATAAGTTATTCTCCAGATTATTATAAATTTAATAACAGAAGTAGAGTACAAAATATTTTACCTCAAAATATAAGAAGTATAAAAGTAAATGTTAATGATGTGAAAAAATGGTTAGCAGATACTTCTAGTAGATTTAAACAAGCTGAAAAAAATAGTGCTAAAGTAGTAGACTCATTACAATTGCCAACAGGAAATATAGGAAGTTTAGGGCAGGTATCTAATAAAACAAGTAATAAAGCTAAAAATGTATCTCAAAAAACGAATAAAAATGTAGACGATGTTTCTATATTTAAAGAGAAACCAATTGGGCTTTTTGGAGATCTCTTTAATGGTAATACTGAAAGTATATATAAATCTAAATATGAAGGAGATTTAAAACTTACTCAAACAGAAATTATAGGAGAAAATAAAAAAGGTACAAAACTTAAAGATGATCCTGAAATACAACAGGGATTAGAACAATTAAATAATATTTTAAATATGCAAAACGAAAATTTAAAAGATGATGCAGAAGAGATAAAAAATAAATTACTTAATGGAAAAATTAATCCACATATAAGAGGCTTTTTAGAAGATAGTGAATTATATTCTTTTGAGGATCCATCAGATGTAAATGAATTAATTCTTGCATTTCAAAAAGCAAAAGAACATTTGGAAAAATTGGATTATAATGAAATTAAAGATGCTGATTATTATAGTTGTATTAATGGTACTATAGGATTAGAGTATACAAAAGAGGATTGGGACTTAGTAAAAAAATATATAGAAGATAACAATCTTTCTTGGAAAGATTTTTTGTCTGAATATGATGAAACAATTAGTAGTTTAGAGACATATAGAGATGAATTATTAGATAAGAAAAATCAAATATATCAATTAGAAAGATATATTGATTTATATCCATATACTAAAATTACGCAAAATGCTGATTTTAAGGAATATTTAGAACGAGATTATTCAAATGTGGATGTAGAAAGTGGATGGAGTAAGATTGCAAGTTTCTTTACTTTTGGGTTTGTAAAAGCAGAAGTAGGAGAGAATTTTAATGAATTTACTCAGGAAGAAAAGGCCATATATTTTTATTTAAAAGAACAGTATTCAGAAGATGAAGCAAATGAATATTATACAAGTTTAGAAGATATGGTTAATCAACGTAAAGGAATGAAAGATGCATTAGAATATGTGAAAAGCTTAGATATAACAGGAATAGAGACAGTAGATGGAGTAAACAATTTTTTAACCACTACAGGAATGGGATTTACAGATGGTGTATGGTCTTTTGGAGAAGGACTATCTAATTTATTTCCTGGAAATGGGGAAATTATGTCAGAATTGCAATATAAACAGTCATTTTTAACAGCTATGTTGACTCAAGATATTAATTTGGATGAAATTGAAAAAAGTTATGGTAAAGATTCTGAAGAATATAAGTTATATGAAAAATTATACAAAATGCAAGATATATATAGAAAATCATTGGGAGTTAATTATAATGTAGCTTCGGCTATTGGAAGTGAAGCAATTCCGATGGCTGTAAGTTTAATTCCGGAAGTTGGACAACCACTGGGTATTGCACTAAGTTCTCTTTCAGATGCAGGTAATGCAAAGGCAACGGCATATCAAAATGGAATAACCGGATGGAATGCATATTTATATGCAGGTATTAGAGGAGTTACTTCTGCAGTTATAACAAAATCTTTTGCGGCTATCCCAGGTCTTTCAGACAATGCAAGTACTACATTTAAGGGAATAATAAAAGGTTCAGTACAAGCACGGACTTTCTGCTGTTGCTCAGCAAAAAATAGATTTATTTACGCTTAAGGTACTTTCTGGAGAAGAAATTAATTTAGATGAATTTTTTGATATAGAAAAAGATGCAGAAACATTTTCAACAGCATTATGTACAGCATTTATTTTAAATGGTGGAAAAGCATTAACGATTAAGATTAAGGGTAAGAAAACAACTGTGACTGCTGAAGCGGTAGAGAAATGTATAGATAAAGATGGAAATTTAGACGTAGAAAAGCTTATAAATAACATATCCCCAAAATCATCATTAATAGAAGATTATAAATCTGGAAAAATAAGTTTATATGGTATGGCTGACTCTGATATAGATAGTGCAATACAACAAAAAATTTATAATAGAGGATGGTATAGCGACACAGATTATATATATCAATATCAATATGAACTTACAGGAAGTTATGGATGTGATCAAGGTGGAATTGCATCATTAATAAAATATAAACTTGCAGATGGAACGCTTATAGACAGTCGTAACGGAAAGTATTATGCCAACAGCGAAAAAACAGCAAGTCAAGAATATCATGACATAAAAAATTACCTTGTTAAAAAATATAATATGTCTGCTAAAGATGCATCTTCATTATTAACAGGCCTGGATTCAATAGGTGCTTGTAGTTATGCTTCTACAATAAATTCTTTAATTAGTTTTTATTCTACAAGGCCGGATGAATTTGAAGCAACATTTGGATATCCATTATATAAAAAAAATGATATGGGAATGTATGTGCTAAATGATAAGCAATTATTAGCAGAATTGTATCTGTTTGCTAATGAGTATAATAATGGGGGACAATTGTTTTATACAGATGCTAATGGACAGATGCATGCTAATTATAATGCTATTGAAAGAGATTTAAATGGATATGTAGATAATAAAGCCCAAGAATGCATGTTAACTGCTGGCTCATTTAACAGTAAAATTTTAAGCGATTTTTTAAAATCAAAAGGTTCTAAATATAAAATTAAAAGTAAAGATATAACTACTTATAAAATTTTAATTGATAATAATGGTAAAAAAATTGCAACAAATTCTTATACAAATAAAGAGATGAATAACATTATAAAAAATGCTAATAAATATATGAATAAGGGATATGAATTAGAGCTTGGTATATTTTATATAGATAATGCTCGTATTAGATTAATAAATACTGAAAATCCGAATGAGGTAATTACAACACATGATTGGGGTGAGGGAGAAGGACATGCTGTAAAAATAACTGGAATTGCTTCCGATGGATTCATTGTTAGTAGTTGGGGAGAAAGAATGTTTATACCATATGAGGATTTACAGGACAGCGGAGCATTTTCAATTTTTGCAGTACAATTAAAATAAGAAAGATATTGGAAAGGAAGAAAGAAAGTTGGATTTTGAAAATTTAAAAAAAGAAGAGTTAAAAGCAATATCTCATAAATCAAATTCGATGGAGTTTAAAAAAGGACAATATGCTTTAGCCCATGATTTATATAGGGAATTATTTACTAAATATATAATCGATAAATTAGAATTAAATAAATATGATGAAGAATTAGCAAATAGTAATCTTAATTTTAAACCAGTTGACGAAGAAAAAATGGATATATATCAGTATTTTTCAAAGAATGAACTAAAATTCTTTTATATAAGAAATAATATATATATTGATAAACTTAATGAAAAGGAAATAGATTTTTTAATTAATGAAACGAATAATAATACAATAGAAAAAAATGAAAAATTAAAGCAATTTATAGAATGCACATATAAAAAAGTGATATTCGAAGATGTAGGAAAAGATGGAAAGAAATATATAACTTTTTATGGTCCAAATAGTAGAAATTATACAGCCAGAAATGATTCATTAGTAATAGGAATGAGATATGATGAATTTTATTCAAATGAGTTAAATGATAAAGACTGGGATGAACTCCATATTAAACAAATGAGGTATTTACCAGAAGTATTTAATAAGTTAATATTAGAACAAAGAGATAAAGTATCTATACCAATAGAAGTATTACAATATAATGATTTTAGTGTAAAAAGAAGAATTTCAAGTTCTAGAAATAAAGAGGAAAATACAGAGGAGGAACGATAGTGAACAAAATAGGAGAAAAATACCTACCAATAGGAACGGTAGTAATGCTAAAAGGAGCAAGCAAAAGAGTAATGGTAACAGGATTTTGTGCTATCAAAGGAAATAACAAAAACAGAATGTGGGATTACACAGGATGCATGTACCCAGAAGGATTTTTATCATCTAATCAAACATGTTTATTTAATCATGACCAAATAGAAAAAATATATTATTTTGGACTTATAGATGAAGAAGAAGAAAAATTCAAAGCAGATTTAAATAAAATGTTAGATGAAACACAAAACCAAAATAAAAAATAGATAAAGTTAAACAAAAGAAATAAAAGGGAGGTAATTTCTTTGATTGTAGCATTAATAGGAAAAAACAAAATGCTAAAAACGAACTTGCCAAAATTCACAATAGGAAATTATGCTATTAATGATGAAAACGGAAGAAAGATAATAAATATAGAAAGCAAAAATGGAAATTGGCAAATTGTAAACAACAACTCTATAAAAATAGTAAATGCTGAGCATATTAATAATAAAGAAAAAATAAATCTAGATAATATTAGAGAAGTAACGTTAAAAGAACATAATTTATATTATGTTTCTTTTAGCAATATGAAAGAAATTTTTATTTTATATTGTTCTCCAGACTGTGAAAGTTTTACACATTTAGATGTAAAAAAATCTTCAGAAATTACAATTGGAAGCAACAAAAATAATAACATTTCTTATAGTAGTCCATTAGTAAAAAGTAAGCATGCACGTATTTTTTATAGTAATGGAAGATTAATGCTAGAAAACTTTGACAAAGACTATGGATGTTTTATCAATAACAAACCAGTTTTTAATGAAAATAAACTATTATTTAATGGTGATGTAATTTTCATTATGGGACTTAAGATAATTATAATGGGAAAAAGTATTTTTATAAACAATCCATTAGAAAAAGTCGATTATGATAGGAAAATGTTTAGCATTAATGAAAAGGAATATAATCTTTCTAATTTGAAAGAAGAAGATGAAAGCGATTTAGAAATATATTCAGAAAAAGACTATTTTGCTAAAGCACCTAGAATAAGAAATATTATAGAAAAAGAAAAAGTAAAAATAGATGCACCGCCTCAAATACAAAGTAAAGAAGGAATGCCACTTATTTATGTTTTAGGAACAACATTATCAATGGGTGTAGTTATGATAATATCTACTTTTTCAACTATAGATGGATTAATAAGTGGAACAGCAACTTTCAAAGATACAATGTTTTCATTACTAATGTCTTTAGCTATGTTAGTAAGTATAATTCTTATTCCAGTATTAAATGTAAGATATGAGAAAAAACAAAAAATAAAATATGAAGAAAAAAGACAGAAAAGATATAAAGATTATATAAATTCAAAAATAGAATTAATAGATTCTATTATGAAAAAGCAAAGAAAAATTTTATTTGAAAATTATGTATCAGTAGAAGAATGTAACAATATAATTGCAACTAAAAATTCTAGATTATGGGAAAGAAATATAGAAGATTTCGATTTCTTAACAGTTAGGTTAGGAATAGGAGATGTACCATTAGAAATAGATATAGAATATCCAGAAGAACAATTTGCAATGGAAGATGATAATCTAGTAGAAATGTTAAGTGAAATAGGAAATAAATCTAAAATCCTAAAAGATGCGCCAATTACAGTTTCTTTAGCTAAAAGAAACATTTCAGCATTAATTGTACAAGATAATCAAAAGCTTGTAGAAAAATTTATTCAAAGTTTAATAATGCAATTAATTACATTCCATAGTTATGAAGATTTAAAGCTAGTATTTTTATTAAAAGAAGATAAAGACAATAAGTGGGAGCACATAAAAATGTTACCACATGTTTGGAATAATACAAAACAAATTAGATTTTTTGCAGATGATTACAATGAAATGAAAGAGATTTCTAGATATTTGGAAGAAGAGATTAATAGTAGAACTACAAGAGATGACGAATTAGACTATAAGGCATTTATGCCATACTATTTAATTATTACAGATGATTATAAGAAAATAGAAAATTTAAAAATTATAACAGAAATACTAGAAAAGAAAGTTAATGTAGGATTTAGTATATTATGTATTAGTGATAGCTTAACACAACTACCAAATGAATGTAAGACATTTATTAGTTTAACAAATAATGAAGGCATGATGTTTGAAAGTGAAATATCATCAACAAATCAAAGTAAGTTTAAATTTGATGATTCATATACATTTTTCTTTGAAAAAATATGCAAAGAAATATCTAACATTCCAATTAAGTATACAGCTTCAGGACAAAAAATGTTACCAAGTAGTTATGGATTTTTGGAAATGTATGATGTAGGAAAAATTGAACAATTAAATATATTAGAAAGATGGAAGAAAAATGATTCAACAATATCTTTACAAGCGCCAATAGGTATTGACAGTGCAGGAATGCCAATTGTATTAGATATTCATGAAAAATTCCATGGACCACATGGACTAATTGCAGGTTCAACAGGTTCTGGAAAAAGTGAATTTATTATAACGTATATTTTATCATTAGCAATCAACTACCATCCAGATGATGTTGCATTTATATTAATAGATTACAAAGGTGGAGGATTAGCAGGGGCATTTCAAAAAAGAGATATAAAATTACCACATTTAGTTGGAACAATTACTAATATAGATACAGTTGGATTACAAAGATCACTTGCATCTATCCAAAGTGAGTTAAAAAGAAGACAAGTAATGTTTAACGAAGCTAGAAATAGAATTGATGAAGGAACAATAGATATTTATAAATATCAAAAACTATATCATGAAGGAATAGTAGAAGAACCAATTCCACATTTATTAATAATATGTGATGAATTTGCAGAATTAAAACAACAACAAGAAGAATTTATGGATGAATTAATAAGTGTAGCAAGAATAGGACGTAGCTTAGGAGTACATCTTATTTTAGCAACGCAAAAACCAGCAGGTATAGTAAATGAACAAATACGTAGTAATAGTAAATTCGGTATTTGTTTAAAAGTACAATCGACAGAAGATAGTACAGATGTAATAAATAGACCAGATGCAGCATACTTAAAACGTGCAGGTCAATTTTATATGCAAGTGGGAAACAATGAATATTTTACATTAGGATTATCAGCATATTCAGGATTGCCTTATATGCCATCTGATGTTACAAAAAAGAAAATAAATAACTCACTTGAAATTATTTCTAATATAGGGAATGTTTTAAAAGAAGTAAGCAATTCAAAACAAGTTAAGCTTGATAATAAAGGAGAGCAGTTAACTAATATTGTAAAATATATGTATAAATTGGCAAAACAAGAAAATATAGAATCTAAGCAATTGTGGATGGATAATATTCCAGAAACAATATTCTTAAAAAATACAAGAGAAAAATATAAAATAGAAAATGAAGAAAATATAATAGCTCCAGTTATAGGAGAATATGATGACCCATATAATCAACGTCAGGGAGTAGTAAAATTAGATCTTTCTAATAATGGAAATACCATAATCTATGGTAATGCAGATAGTGGAAAAGAGACATTACTTAGTACTATCGTGTATGATACTATGACAAATTACAATCCTGAAGATGTGCAAATGTATTTATTTGATTTTGGAAGTGAGGCATTAAAAATATTTAAAAAGAGTCCACATGTTGGAGACATTGTATTTATGAATGATACTGAAAAAGTAGATAGATTTTTTGAAATGCTTCAAAAAGAAATTAGAGAAAGAACTGCTATTTTATCAGATTATGGTGGAGATTATAATTTATATATAAAGACAAGTGAAAATAAAATGCCAATGCTAATTGTAATAATAAACAATTATGAGGCTTTTTCAGAAAACTATGAAGATAAATATGATGATATATTTTTAATGCTAACCAGAGAAGGAACAAAATGTGGAATAGTATTTATTATTACAACAAGTGCATGCAATGACGTTAGATATAGATTAGCTCAAAATTTTAGACAAAAAATAGCATTACAATTAAACAATGAAGATGATTATTTTAATATTTTTGAAGGAATAGGAAAGAAAAGACCATCAAATATATTTGGTAGAGGATTAGTAAGACTAGAAGATATTTATGAATTCCAAACAGCTAAAATTTGTGAACCAGAAAAATGGAATCTAACTATAAAAAATAAAATAGACGAGTTAAATAAAATTTATAAAATAAAGGCAAAACATATACCTACTTTACCAGATAAAGTAGAGATGAATGACATTAAAGATTATTTGAAAGACTTAACTGCAGTTCCAATAGGAATTAGTAAGAAAAATCTTGATGTATATACTTATAATTTTAAAAAGAGTTTTGTTAATATTATCACTTCAAAAAATATAGAAAGTAGTATAGAATTTATCTCTCATATTTTAGAAGAAGTAAAACAATTGGAAAATACTAATATAGTGCTTTTTGATTCAGAGAGAGTATTACAAAATAAAAAAGTTAATTTAGGTTTAAATTATAAAAATTTTGTTCTTGGAATAGAGAATAATTTGAACAAAAATAAACAGGTAATATGCATAATTGTAGGAATAGATAAATTTTTAAATGATTTAGAAAATGGAGAAGAAGATCTATATGAGACTTTTAAAAAAGCAGAAGAATTAGAAAATTATAGCTTTGTTATTATAGACAATGCAAGCAAGTTAAAAAATCGTGAATATGATGAATGGTATAAAGAATATGTTTCAGGAGATACAGGAATTTGGATAGGAAATGGAATAAGTGACCAATATTTAATAAATGTAAATACTGCCAATAAAGAAGTGATAAACAGCTGTGGAGATAGCTTTGGATATGTAATTAAACAAGAAGAGCCATATTTAATAAAACTTTTAGGAATGAAACAAAAAGGAGAAGAAAATGGATAAAGTATTAGTAAAAGTATATGTTCCTATGCTTGAAAAAATATATGATGTATGGATTCCTTCACATAAGAGAATCTACAATGTTATTGATTTATTGATAAAGGCTGTAAATGAACTAAACGATAATTGTTATAGACCAGATAAATTACCTATGTTATATGACAAATTAACAGCTGAAGTATATGATATTAACTTAAGTATTAAAGATTCTACAATTAGAAGCGGAACAGAATTAGTTTTATTGTAATAAATAAAAAGTTAAATTTATAAAATTCACACCTTTTTATTATAAACATAAAATATATAAAATAAAAAGGAGGTGTAATTTTAAAATGAAAAAAAGAACTATAACTTACATCATAGTAATACTTATCATGCTAGTAATAGCAATAGGAGTATTTATAACAAAAAAACATAAAGAAAATGCTGAAGAACTAAAAACTATAAAAGTCAACGAAGTAACACGATCAGTATTTTATGCACCGCAATATATAGCAATAAACAATGGATATTTCAAAGAAAAGGGATTAAATATAGAATTAACAACAGGTCAAGGTGCAGACGCTGTTATGACAGCAGTTTTAAGTAATCAATCTGACATAGGATTTGCAGGACCAGAAGCATCAATATATGTATACAATCAAGGAAAGGAAGATTATACACAAGTATTTGCACAAATGACCAAAAAAGATGGATCATTTTTAGTTTCAAGAACGAATACAGATAATTTTGATTGGAAAGATTTAAAGGGGAAAATGATAATACCAGGAAGAAAAGGTGGAGTACCTTATATGACATTAGAATATGTTCTAAAAAATAATGGAATTGACCCTAAAAAAGATGTAACTTTAGATGATAGTATTAAATTTGACTTAATGGCTGGAGCCTTTGCAAGTGGTAATGCAGATTATGTTACATTATTTGAACCAACTGCATCTATGACAGAAAGTCAGAAAAAAGGATATGTAGTAGCTTCTGTTGGAGAAGCAGCAGGTGAAATACCATATACAGCATATTTCGCTAAAAAAAGTTATATAGCAAATAATGAAGATACTATACAAAAATTTACAGATGCAATTTATCAAGGAGAAAAATGGACAAAAGAACATACAAGCAAAGAAATAGCAGAAGTTATTACAAATTTCTTCCCAGGAACAGATATAGAAATGTTAACAGCGGCAATTCAAAGCTATAAAGATATAGATGCATGGAATGATATACCATATTTAAAAGAAGAAGCATTTAATAGATTACAAGAAGTAATGAAAAGTGCAGGAGAATTAAGTCAAAATGCTCCATATGACAAAATTGTTAATAATAAATATGCTGAAAATATAAAAAAATAAACTAAAAAATAGCATAATTCATTTTAGAAAAAAAGTGAATTATGCTATTTTTATATTATATAAAAGTTCTTTGAAATTCTTATAATATAAATACTTTAAAATTTTTCAAAAACATAGAATAATCAAAAAACAACGAGATAAATCGAGAATTAATAAATAAACATTTACATATACTACAAAACGAGATTTTGACAACTAGAACTTATAATGATAAATTTACAAATGAGAAAGGACGTGAAAGAATGAAAATAATAGAAGCAAATATTGACTATAAATTAATAGGTGAAAGAATAAAGGAAGCGAGAAAAAAAGCAGGATTATCACAAGAAAAATTAGCAGAAATGATTGATGTTACAACAGTATATGTTAGCAAAATAGAAAGAGGAGGACAAATAAATTTAAAAAGATTATCTCAAATGTCAATAGCATTAAATGTTCCAATAGAAAAAATACTAAATGGAACAACAATGGAAAATGAAAATTATTTAAATAAAGAATTTCAGGAATTATTAGATAAATGCTCAAAAGATAAACAAAGATTAATATATAATATTGCAAAAATTGTATCTGGTATAAAATTTGCGTAGAAAGCATTTATAAGCTTTACAAAAACATAAAAATAGTATAAACTATTTCTATGAAAAGTACTATTAAAATCAGGTATGGTATGCCGTTTTATAAACTATACCTGTTTTTTAAATGGGCTAAGAAAGGTGATAATAAATGTATTTAAAAAGATTAGAATTGCAAGGATTTAAATCTTTCGCTGATAAAACTATATTAGAATTCATGCCAGGAATTACAAGTGTAATTGGACCAAATGGATCAGGAAAAAGTAACATATCAGACAGCATAAGATGGGTGCTTCGGAGAGCAAAGCATGAAATCATTAAGAGGAACAAAGTCATTAGACATTATTTTTGCAGGAACCCAAAATAGAAAATCATTAGGATTTGCAGAAGCCTCACTAGTATTTGATAATTCAGATGGAGCGTTACCAATTGAATATACTGAAGTAACAGTAACAAGAAAGATTTATAGAAGTGGAGAAACAGGATATTATATAAATAAAGTACCTTGTAGGCTAAAAGATGTATTAGAATTATTTATGGATACAGGAATTGGAAAAGATGGATATTCAATTATAGGACAAGGAAAAATTGATGAAATATTAAGTAATAAATCAGAAGATAGAAGAAATATATTTGAAGAAGCAGCAGGAATAGTAAAATATAGAACAAGAAAGCAAGAATCAGAGAAAAAACTAGAACGTACAAAGCTAAACTTACTTAGAATTAATGACATTTTAACAGAAATAGAAACAAATATAGAACCATTAAAAAATCAGGCAGAAAAAGCTAAAAGATATCTAGATTTAAGAGAAGAACTAAAAAGTATTGAAATAGGCTTATTTATATATAACATAGAAAAATATAAATCAACTTTAGAAGAAATTATAAAAGATGAAGAAATTTATACAAATCAATGTAATGACGAAGAAGGCAGATTAGAAAGAATCAAACAATTAAAAGAAGAATTACAAAATGATATAGATGATATTACAGTCAAAATAGAAGAAATGTCAAATATAGGATTTGAAAGTCAAAAAGAAATTGAAATGTTAAATTCTGATATAAATGTAGCTGATACAAGAATTTTAAACAACAATGAAAATAAAAGTAGATTTGAAAAAGAAATAGAAGAAGCACAAAATAGACTAGAAGAATTAAAAAATGAAATTGAACAAAAACAAGAAAAACAACAAAATTTAAAACAAAACAAAGAGAAGTTTGAAAAAGAATTAAAAGAAAAAGAAGAAGAGCTAGCTAATCTTACAAAGAAACTTTCAAGTAAAGAATTAGAAATAGAAAATTATAAATTACAAGTAGAAGCTAATATAGACAAAAAATATGAATTACAATCAGAAATAAATAGTAAAGAGATAAATTTTGATAATTATGAAAAAAGGCAAGCACAAATAAAAAGTGAAGTAGCATCTCATATTTCAGAATTAGATAGTACAAGATTACAGAAAGAAGACATAGCAAAAGAATTTTATGAAATTGATTCAAAAAGAAATAAAATTGTATCAAGTTTAGAAGAGATTAATAAGAAAAGAGAAGAAGCTGACAAAAAAATCAAAGCTTATGAAGATGAGATAAATAGATATCAAAGTGAAATAAGAATAAAAGAATCAAGATTAAAATTCTTAATTGAAACAGAAAAAGAAAAAGAAGGATATATAAAAAGTGTAAAATCATTATTAAAAGATTGTGAAAATATTAAAGAACTAGGAAAAGGAATGCATGGAGTTTTAGCTAATATAATAGAAGTCCCAGAAGAATACCAAACAGCAATAGAAATGTGTTTAGGAGCAAGTCTACAAAATATAGTAACAGAAACAGAAGAAGATGCAAAAAAATTAGTACAACATTTAAGAAAAAACAATTTAGGAAGAGCATCATTCTTACCAATTACATCTGTAAGAGGTAGAAAGCTAGATAAAATAAAAGGACATGAAAAGGGTGTAGTAGGTATTGCATCAGACATAGTTAAATTTAATAAAAAATATGAACAAATTGTATTAAACTTATTAGGAAGAACTGTTATAGTAGACAACATGGAAACAGCAATTAAAGTGGCTAAACAAAATGGATATACATTTAGAATTATAACAATTGAAGGAGATATAATTAATCCATCAGGAGCAATTACAGGAGGATCTGTAGCAAAGAAAACTGTTAATATTTTGGGAAGAGGAAGAGAAATTGAAAAATTAGAAAAAGAGACTAAAAAGTTAAGAGAAAAAGTTGTAGAATTAGAAAAAGAAAAACAGGAATATGAAAGATCAATGGAGGATACTTTTGAAGGAGCAACAAGTTTAGAAAAAGAATTACAGGAAATTGATATTACATATGCAACAGAAAAACAAAAATTAGTTTCAATTGAAGAAAATATTGCTAAAATAGAACAAAGAGTAAACAAACTAAAAGAAGAACAAGCAAATATAGAAAAAGAAAAAGAACAAACAATTTTAAGAAAGCAAGAAACACAAAAAGAAATAAAAAATTTAACAGAAGAAACAGATAAATTAAATAAAGTAATAAGCGAATTTGCAGATTTAAATAAAGATAATCAAAAATATGCAGATGATTTAAATTTTGATATTACAAACTTAAAAATATCAGTATCATCTTTTGACGAAAGTGAAGCTTCAATCCAGGAAATACAAGAAAGAATAAATGTAGAAATAGAAAATACAAATAAAAGTATAGAAAATAAACAAAGACAAATAGAGCAAATAAAACAAGATAACTTTAACTTAGAAAAATCAAAAGAAGAAATAAAAGAGAAAATTAATGACATAAAAAAAGAAGTAGAAAATAGCGGAGTAAAAATAGAACAATTAAAAACGCAAAGAGTAGAAAAAAATGAAAAATTAAAGAAACAAGAAAATGAAATTACAGAAAAATTTAAAACAATTGAAGATTTAAAAGCTCAAATTGTTAAAATTGATGTAAAGAAAACTAAGATTGAAGAAGATATAAATACTATAATTAACAAAATGTGGGAAGAATATGAATTAACTCCAAATGCAGTAAAAGATTATAAAAAACCAGAAAATGTAGCATTAACACAGAAAAATGTAAATAATTTGAGAAAAGATTTACGAGAATTAGGAAGTGTAAATATAGACTCAATAGAAGAATATAAAACAATGAAGGAAAGATATGACTTTATGTGTGAACAAAGAGTTGATTTAGAAGATACAATGTCAAAACTAAGAAAGATTATTAATGATATGACAGCAACAATGAAAGAACAATTTAAAACTCAATTTGAAATTATTAATAAGAATTTTGCAGAAGTATTTAAGGAATTATTTGGTGGAGGAAATGCATCGTTAAAATTAGAAGATGAAGAAAATATACTAGAATGTGGAATTGAAATAACAGTTCAACCACCAGGAAAAAAACTTCAAAATATGATGCTATTATCAGGAGGAGAAAAAGCATTTACAGCTATTGCATTATTATTTGCTATATTGAAAATAAATCCAGCGCCATTCTGTGTATTAGATGAAATAGAAGCAGCATTAGACGATGTAAATGTTTATCGTTTTGCAGAGTATTTAAAGAAGTTCTCAAAAAACACACAATTTTTAGTAATAACACATAGAAAGGGAACAATGGAAGCAGCAGATACAGTATATGGAGTTACTATGGAGGAAAATGGTATTTCAAAATTATTATCTATGAAATTAAAATAACGTCAAATTTGGACAGAGATAAAAATAAAAAACAGGATAAAGGTTATAAAAATAGAATCTTTATCTTGTTTTTGTTTAAGCATGTAAGGAATTATTTTTGCTATCTAATCCATTAAATAAATTTTCAATGGGAATTTCTAAAGCCTTACTAATTTTCCATAAAGTAAAAACACTAATACCTTGATCAATTTTTTCACTTTCTAAATTACCAATTAAAGCAATAGAAACATCAGTTAATTCAGCTAGCTTTTCTTGTGTCATTTTTCCTTTTTCTAGATTATATAGTTTTCTATAATATTTAATATTTTTGCCAATAATTTTAAAAAATTCTGATGACTGTACGTTTGACATAAATAAACTCCTTTATATAAACATTTAGTATTATATTAACTTATAATATAAGTTATTTTCCAATTTTCAAAAGAAAAAAACAATAGACGGAAAGTGATAAAATATCATTGACAATGATATTGCCGTTTTATATAATTAAACAAAGAGAATAGAGAAGATAATTATGGAAAAACTAGCATACAAAGGAGGAAAAAATGAATTTAGAAATACAACAAAAAAGTGAAAAAGGTATAACACTTGTTGCGCTTGTAATAACAATAATAGTTTTACTTATACTAGCAGGTGTAGTAATAGCAACATTAACAGGAGATAATGGATTATTGCAAAAAGCAACTGATGCAAAAATAGAAACAATAGAAGCAGAAGGGCTAGAAAGAATAAAACTTGCAGTAATGGCGAGCCGTGATGAAAATGGAATTAATACAACTTCACTTGTAAAAAATTTAAGTCAAATAAATGGATTAACAGATGCAAACAATTTAGAAATATTAGAAAATACAGCAATAACACTTCCTAAAAGTGTTAAGTTAAATAATACAAAATATGAAATAAAAGAAGATGGAACAGTTGAAAAAATATTGTTACCAAAAGAATATCAACAAGTAGAGTATATAGAAAGTTCAGGAATCCAATATATTAATACAGGTATATTAGCTAAAAAAAATATACAGATAGAAACTGAGATAGAAGTAACAACTAAACAACAAGATACTACAGTTTTTGGATATTATAATGATTATACTTCATTTAAATCGAATGGAGATTATTATCATTTAACTCCATATAGCAATAAATGGTATTTTGGTAAAAACGGAATTGAAGGCAGTGCAAATATATATAAAGATGACATAGGGATGAAATACAATATTATTTTTAATGATATAAACGGAGCAATAATTATTAATAATGAGATTTTATGTACAAATGAAATATTTGAAGCACCAGATGATACTAATATTGCAATAAGCAAAAGAGGTTCAAATGCCAATCATAGAAATGGAAAATTTAAATATTTTTATTTTAATGTTTTTGATAAAGATGAAAACAAAGTTATTAGAGAATTTTTACCGTGCTATGCTACTACAACAGTAACTGATGTTGATGGAGAACAATGTTTAGCAGGAACAGTAGGTTTGTATGATACAGTAAATGGACAATTCTATACAAATCAAGGTACAGGAACATTTGGATATGGAATGGAAGATGGAACATATGTAGCACCAACAAATAATTAATATATTGAAGAAAGCAGAAGAAATTCTGCTTTTTTTGAGGTGAATTTATTTACAAAAAAACAAATTTAATATAAAGTACTAAATTGCTCGTACCTCGCAATGGAACGAAAGAACGGCAAAGAAGCCAATAAATTGAAAATATAAAAGATCTCTAGTATAATATATTATGTAACTTAAAGTTGCAAATATATTTAGAAAGGGGTCTTTTTAGATGACTAACAAACAATTACTAAACAAGATGAAGAATGACATGAGAATGCGAAATTTCTCGCATTACACATATGATAGCTATTTAGGAAAAACAAAAGCTATTATGAAATACTTTGGAGAAAAGAAGTTAGAAGATGTAACAACAGAAGAATTAAGAAGATTTTTATTAAAATATTTAAAAGACGAAAGAAAATTAGGAGATAGGTCAATAAATTATTATAATTCAGTAATAAGATTTATTTATGAAGTTACATTAGATAAGGTTTTAAATAAGAAACAAATACCGATGAGAAAACAAAAAAGTGTGTTTATAAGGTGCTAACAAAAGAAGAGTTAAGCACTTTTTTTAATGTGTGTGATAATTTTAAATTTAAAACAATATTTATGTTGGTTTATGGATCAGGATTAAGAATCGGAGAAGTAGCAAATTTAAGAGTAGAAGATATAGACGGTAAAAACATGAGAATATTTGTACGAGAAGGAAAAGGTAATAAAGAAAGATATACAATATTGCCTAAACAAAGTTTAGAAATGTTAAGAACATATTGGTCAAAATATAGACGGAATAAAAGAATGGGAAGGATATTTCTAAGCAAATCGGGAAAAGCGATAACAGTAGGAGTAATACGAGAACATTTTAGAAAATATAGAAGAAAAGCAAGATTAAACGAGAAAGTAACTGTTCATACCTTGAGACATTGTTTTGCAACTGATTTGATAGAAAGAGGAGCAACATTAATACAAGTAAAGGAATTGATGGGACATAGTAATATAAGAAGTACCATGGCATATGTACATGTAGCGAATATAAAGATGGATTTAGAAAGTCCACTAGATGCGTTTTTGAAAGGAGAGAAAAAATAAGATGGAAAAGATACAAGAAATATTAAATAACGGATTAGACAGGTACGAAAAAGAACATAAAATTGTAATGTATAAGAAAAAGGTAATCAATGCAATAAAAAATTGTAAAACAGCGAATATTGGAGCACACAAGTATATATGTGATGAATGTGGATATGAAGAAATTGCATATAATTCATGTAGGAATAGGCATTGCCCGAATTGCCAAACAGGAAAGAAATTGAAATGGATTGAGGCAAGAAAAGAGGAAGTTTTAAATATAAAATATTATCATATTGTATTTACAATACCAAGTGAGTTATCTACTATAGCGATACAAAATCAAGAAAAGATATATAAAATATTATTTAGGTCATCATCAGAGACATTGCAAGAATTAGCAAGAGACGAAAAATATTTAGGAGCAGAAATAGGATTTTTTAGTATATTACATACATGGGGACAAAATTTAATGTATCATCCACATGTGCATTTAGTAGTAACAGGAGGAGGTTTAACAGAAGTAAATACATGGAAAGAAAAAGAAGAAGATTTTTTTATACCAGTACAAGTAATGTCTAGAGTATTTAGAGAAAAATTCTTAGATTATATGAAAAAAGAAAAAATAGAATTTTATGGAAGCAATAAAGATTTAGAAAATCCAGCGAGTTACAATAGTTTAATACAAAAAATGTATGACAAAGAATGGATGGTGTATTGTAAAGAACCATTCAAAAAAGCAGAATGTGTAATACAATACTTAGGAAGATATACACATAGAGTGGCGATATCAAATGAAAGAATATTAAAAATAGAAGGTGAGAAGGTAACCTTTAAATGGAGAGATTATAAAGATAACAATAAAATGAAAGAAATGACAATAAGCATACAAGAATTTATTAGAAGATTTCTAATGCATATACTACCACCACATTTTATGAAAATAAGATATTATGGACTACTAGAAAACAGAAACAAGAAGAAAAAATTATTAAAATGTAAGATATTAACAAGGACCAAAATATACATAAAAAAACAGCTTCCCACACTCGAATTACTAAAGCAGACTTTAGGGAAGGATTTTAACCTATGTCCACACTGCAAAAAAGGTCATATGTTAATTCAAAACATCACCTAAATATAAACAATTGAATAGTTTTCAAAAGTGCCTCTTAATTTGGGAGGGGGAAACTGTATCTAAATTGTACAATGAAATGAAAGAGTTTGCAATAGTTTAATAAATAAATTTAAGAAAGTGGCGAAATTTGAATGAGAGAAAAATATAGAAAGTCCATAGCAAGTTTAAATAAGTTTCCGCAATTTACTACGATGAATGTTATAGATGGTCAGGCAGGTCTAATAAGTTATGCCAGTCTAATTTTCTACAGCCTAACCATCGATAACATACTAAACATTATTGTACTTTTAATATTAGCTGGAGTGACGATTGCAACTTTAACGGGGAATAATGGAATATTAACAAAGGCTAATGAAGCAAAAGAAAGCACAGAAGTAGAAAAAAAAAAGAATTAATAGAACTTGCAGTTGTAGCAGCAAAAACAAAAAATCAGGGAGAATTAACAACTGAGAATTTAGATAATGAATTAAAAATAAATATGAATAATGAAGAAAAAGTAATCGAAAGTACTTTGGGTTGGAGATATAAAGCAACACTACATAATTATATAATATCAAAAGAGGGAAATGTAACAATAGAAGGACAGTTACCTAATGAATATCAAGAAGTAGAATATTTAGAAAGTAGTGGAAAACAATATATAGATTCAGGAGTACCATCTCAAGTAGATTTAACTATTAAGGCAGAAATAGCGTCATTAGATAATGATATTTATATGACTGCATTAGGGTGTAATAATGGACTGAATTTTGGCTTTAATAAGGGGTATTTTAGTATAGCATGTAATAATACAATAACTGAATTAAAAGTAAATTTAGAGGAAAAGTATGTTAGTACTGCTAAACAAACTGCAAATAATAGAGAATTAATAGTTGATGGATATAAAGTGGTTGACTCAAAAGCCAGCAAATCAAATAATATATATTTATTTGGTTTAAATAATAATGATAATATGTATATGGGTTTAGGAAAAAACAGTAATACTCCAGCACCATTAAAAGGAAGAATAGGAAAAGTAGAATTTTATATATCAGAAGAGTTAAAAAGAAATTTTATACCATGCTACAGAAAATCAGATAATGTAATTGGTATGTATGACTTAGTTGAAGAAAAATTTTATACAAATCAAGGAAATGGAGAGTTTTCGAAAGGAAGAGATATTAATTAAAAAATTAGATATTTAATATTAAATAATAATAAATCTCACTACTCCTATTAAAACAAGCAAAATACCAGAAATAACAGACCAAATATTATCAGGCAAATTACTTAAACGATGTAACCTTTTTCCTAACATATTTCCAATACTTAAAAAAACAAGTTGAAAAATTGATATAAATACAGGAAAAAGAAAAGAGCTAACACCAATAATACTTCCAAAAGCTCCAATGCAAAAGCAATCCAAAGAAAGAGCAAACCCTAAAAATAAAGCTTCCTTACTATCTATTGAATGAGAAGAATCTAAATCTGAGGAGGTAGGATTTTTAATAATCTTAATAGTAATACCTAAAAATTCAATAAAAAAACTATAAATCTTTTCATTATTTTTGCAAATAGGCTCAGAAGATGCTAAATTCTGAGTCGTATTTTTTTTATCTTTATGTATAGCTTGAAAACATACAAAAATTCCCATAGCAATTAAAATGATATTTCCAATTAATCTTGTAGCAAAATCAGAAAAGATATTTTTTAAAATATCACCAAAACATACAGATAAGAATGAAATTAAAAATGAAATTACAAATAAGACAATTTTAGCCATATAAGAAATTCTTGTATTTTTAATACCATATGTAATTCCAATACCAAGAGAATCTATACTACTAGAAAGTGCTAAAATTAATGAATTAATAAACATAATAATACCTCCTTAAAGTATAATATGTCGAAAAAAGAATATTGATATTATTAATATAAAATTATTAAGTAAAATTCATAAATTGTCATAAACAAAGTACAAGCCACATAGAATGAAAGTATAAAAAGAATACAAAGGAGAGAAAAATATGTGGGAAACTTTAAGAAAAGAAGAAATTTTTAAATTATTAAAAACAGATAGAAGAAGTGGTATAACAAAAGAGCAAGTAATAGAAAGAAGGCAAAAATATGGTGGAAATAAGTTAGAAGACAAGCCAAAAGAAACAATGTTTATAAAATTTATAAAGCAATTCAATGATTTTATGATTATTATATTAATATTAGCATCCATTGTATCTGCAGGAATTTCATATATACAAGGCGAAAATGATTACATAGATTCAATTATTATAATAGCTATTGTAATATTAAATGCTATAATGGGAGTAGTACAAGAATCAAAAGCAGAAAAATCAATAGAGGCATTAAAAGAAATGACACCTCCAAAAGCAAAAGTAATAAGAAACAATATAACAATAGAAATAAATGCAGAAGAATTAGTACCAGGAGACCTAATTATATTAGAAGCAGGAAATTACGTACCAGCAGACTGTAGATTAATAGAAAGTCATAACTTAAAAATAGAAGAATCTAGTTTAACAGGAGAAACTGAAGCAATTTTAAAAGACTCAGATATGATATGCAAAAAAGATATTCCATTAGGTGACATGTTAAATATGGCTTTTATGAGTAGCATTGTAGTAAATGGACATGCAAAAGCAGTTGTTACAGAAACAGGAATGAATACCAGAGTAGGAAAAATAGCAAATATGATTATACAAGATGAAGCACCAGAAACACCTATTCAAAAGAAATTGAGTCAAGTAGGAAAAATATTAGGAATAGTATGTTTAGCAATATGTTTAATTATATTTGTAATAGGATTAATAAAGAATATAGATCCTATGGAAATGTTTATGACATCAGTAGGGCTAGCAGTAGCAGCTATTCCAGAAGGATTACCAGCGATTGTAACAATAATGTTATCACTAGGTGTTACAAAAATGGCAAAGAATAATAGCATTATTCGAAGATTGCCAGCAGTAGAGACATTAGGAAGTAGTAAAGTTATTTGTTCAGATAAAACAGGAACATTAACAAAAAATGAAATGACAGTAGTGGAAGTAAAATCAAATAATTCAGAGTTTGCAATAGAACTTTCTACGATGTGTACAGATTGTGATATTTTATATAAAAATGGCAAAATAGAAGTAAGTGGAGAGCCTACTGAAGTGGCATTAGTACAAAATGGATTAAAAAATAACAAAAATAAAACAGAATTATATCATAATATGCCAAGAATAAATGAAATTCCTTTTGATTCTAACAGAAAGATGATGACAACAATCCATAAAATTGGAAATAAATATAGAATCATAACAAAAGGTGCGCCAGATGTTTTATTAAACAAATGTCAAAATTCAATAGGAGAAAAACAGAAACTTCAAAGAGAAAATTTACAAATGGCAGAAAGGGCCTTAAGAGTAATAGCAGTAGCATATAAAGATTTAGAATATATGCCAAGTAAAATAGATTCAGATAATATAGAAAACAACTTGAATTTTGTAGGATTGATAGGAATGATAGACCCACCAAGAGAGGGAGTAAAAGAAGCAGTAAGAACTTGCCGACGAGCTGGAATAAAAACTGTTATGATAACAGGAGATCATATAGCAACAGCTAAAGCAATTGCAAAAGAATTAAATATATTAGGTGCTCAAGATAAAGCAATTACAGGTCAAGAATTAGATAAAATACCACAAAACAAATTAGAAAAGGAAATAGCAAATTATTCTGTATTTGCAAGAGTAACTCCTGAACATAAAGTAAGGATTGTAAAAGCTTGGCAAAGTACAGGGGCAGTAGTAGCAATGACAGGAGATGGAGTAAATGACAGTCCAGCATTAAAAAATGCTGATATAGGAATTGCAATGGGAAAAAACGGAACAGATGTAGCAAAAAATGCTGCAGACATGGTTTTAACAGATGATAATTTTGTAACAATTGTAAAAGCAGTAAAACAAGGAAGAAATATTTATGATAATATAAAAAAAGCAATTCATTTCTTAATTGCAACAAACATTGGAGAGATAGTTACCATATTTATGGGATTAGTATTAGGATTTAAATCACCTTTATTAGCAATACAATTATTATGGGTAAATTTAGTAACAGATTCGTTACCAGCTATTGCAATAGGTTTAGAACCACCAGAAAAAGATATAATGAATCGAAAGCCAGTTGATAGTAAAAAAGGACTTTTTGCAGATGGATTATGGAACAAAATTATAGTAGAAGGAATTATGTTAGGAATGCTTACTTTAATAGCATTTAGCATAGGAAACAAATATTACGGAATTGAAGTAGGAAGAACAATGGCTTTTATAGCAATTGGAGTCTTAGAACTTGTCCACAGTTTTAATATAAAAAGTGAACAATCTATTTTTAAAGTAGGAATTTTGGAAAATAAATTTTTAATAGGAAGTTTTATTTTGGGAGTACTAGTTCAAACAATTGTTGTAATTATACCTACATTAGCTAATATATTTAAACTAGTTCCATTAAATCAAACACAATGGATAATAACAATTTTAATATCAATTCTTCCAATTCCGATTATGGAAATACAGAAGAAAGTAAATGAAATAAAATTTGGAAAGATAATTTATACAGAAAAACAAAAAATATAATGACTAAGAGAAATCTCTTAGTTATTTTTTAATTGATATTGTGTTATCGTTATTAGCTTAGCCTTCTGTGTAATATTTATATGCAGAATTAAAATAACACAGGAACCAGAAAAAAATCAACAAACCACTTGCCAAATACTAGAAAATATGGTAAAATAGCTATGTTTTGAAAAAAACATGGCTGTTTTGTTATGTTTAATTCAAATCTCTACTTACAGAAAATGTAGGTTACAAATCCAAAGGGAGGTGAAAATAATGAACAAATACGAAAGTATTATCATTGTTAACCCAAATGTTGATGAAGCAGGACTAAAAGCTTTAGAAGAAAAATTCACAGGGTTAATTAATGAAAATGGAAAAGTTGAATCAGTAGAAAACATGGGAAAGAAAAAATTAGCTTATGAAATCAAAAAATTCAGTGAAGCTACATACATGTTATTCAATTTTGAATCAAATCCAAATTCAATAGCAGAACTTGAAAGAGTTTATAGAATTACAGATGATATTATAAAATTTATCGTTGTAAAAAAATAAAAAAATTAAATAAAGTAAGGGGCCTTTATTTAAAGTAAGAAAGGTGATAGAAAATGAACAAAGTAATATTAATGGGAAGACTAACAAGAGACCCAGAAGTAAGATATACTCAAACAAACAATACATTAGTAGCATCTTTTAGCTTAGCAGTTAACAGAAGATTTGTAAGACAAGGCGAAGAAAGACAAGCAGATTTCATAAACATAGTTGCATGGAGTAAGCTTGGAGAGTTTTGTAGCAAATACTTTAAGAAAGGTCAACAAGTAGGAATTATTGGAAGAATACAAACAAGAACTTGGGATGATGACCAAGGAACAAAGCATTATGTAACAGAAGTTGTTGCAGAAGAAGCTTATTTTGCAGATAGTAGAAGAGATGGAGAAGCAGGAAGTACTTCTTTCGAAAATACATTTGGAAATACAGCTCCAGGAAATATGGGAGCAGATTTTGAAGTATCTTCAAGTGATGACCTACCATTCTAATTAAGCAAGGGGGGAAAAATAAAATGGCAGATAAAAAACAAAATAGAAGAAATAATAAAAATTATGATGAGGATTATAATCCAAGATTCAGAAAACAAAGAAAAAAAGTATGTGTATTATGCAGTGATAAAAACTTTGAATTAGATTACAAAAATCCAGAACAATTAAGAAAATTTATCAATGATAAAGGAAAAATATTACCAAGAAGAACAACTGGAGCATGTGCAAAACATCAAAGAGATATTACAATAGCAGTAAAAAGAGCAAGACATATTGCTATGCTTCCATACTCACAAAATTAATTTAAAATATAAATAAAAAAAGGAAACATTTGTTAAAAAATTGTTTCTTTTTTTATTGTTTCAAAACATTTACTTTTATAAAGGCATATGTTATAATTCAATATGAATAAAACTAATGAGGTGAAAAACTTTGAATCAAATATTAAGTGTAGAAAGTCCAAAAAAAGAAAAAAAGAATAAAACTAGAAGAACTGGACCAATTGAAATTGAAAAAATAATAAAATTTTTCTCAATAGCAATTTTGCTTTTTGGTGTATTTATGATTGGAAGTGGATCTTATTCTATGTATCAAGATTCTAAGTCAGAAGGAGAATCAAACAAACCAACTATAGAAATAAAAGAAGATGCTGCGACAGAAATTACATTACAAATATCAAGTAATAAAGAATTAACAAAAGTAACATATCATTGGAATAATGAGGACGAAATAGAAATTGATACTAAAGGAAAGAAAAAAGTAGAACAAAAAATAGAAATACCAACAGGAAAAAATACGTTAAATATATATGCAGTAGATGTAAATGGAAAAGAATCAACATGTCAAAGACAATATACAATACAAGGAGACATTAATGTAGAATTAAAAGTAGAAGGAAATAACATTAAAATCACTGCAAATGGAAAAGAACAACTTTCATACATGACTTATAGATGGGATGACGATGAAGAAACAAAAGTTGATATTAATAGTATGCAAACAGAGCAAACAATAGAAACTCCAAAAGGAACACATACATTAACAGTTGTTATGGTAGATATTAATAATAAAACAGAGACAAAGACCCAAGAAGTAAAAGGAGTTACAAAGCCAAAAGTTGAAATAACAACAGATGGTTCAGCTAATTTTATTATAAATGCATCAGATGAAGAAGGAATAAAGAAGGTAGAATTTGTTATTAATAAAGAAGAACAATATGTGTTAAATTTAGATCAGGTATTACCATTAGAGCAAAGAAAAGAATTTCAATATTCATATCCATTAAAAGATGGAGAAAATAACTTAAAAGTAATAGTGTATAACGAGAGTAATATAAGTGAAACATATGAAGTAGTAGTAAGAAAATAGAAATACCTCCTACAAAACATTGTAGGAGGATATTTATTGAAAGAGGGGAAACTTCCATGGGAGCAAAAATATTTGAAATATTAACATATTTTATTATATATTCCTTTTTGGGATGGATTATGGAATCTATTGTAAGATCTGTATCAGAGAAAAAAATAATAAATACGGGCTTTTTGAAGGGACCAGTTTGTCCGATTTATGGAATAGGAGCTATTATTATGTTACTATTTCTAGAAAGGTATCAGAACAAGCCTATTTTACTATTTTTTATAGCCATTATAGTACTAACTACATGGGAGTACTTAGTGGGAGTTTTATTAGAAAAAATATTTCATACAAAATATTGGGATTATTCTGAGCAAAAATTTAATTTTCAAGGAAGAATTTGCTTAGTAAATTCAATTTGTTGGGGAATATTAGGAGTTATATTTGTAAAATATATTCATCCATTTGTAAAAGATTCAATCTTTAAAGTTGATATAAAATTATTACATTATATAATTTCAATTATAGCAATAGTATTATTAGCAGATTTAATTGTTACAATCATTAAAGTAAAAAATATAAAAATGACATTAAAGAAAGTAGAAGAAATAAATAAAGAAATAAAAGCAAAACTAAATGAAATCAGAAAATTAACAAAGGAAAACAATAAAAGTGAAGAAAAAACTATAAAGACTGAAAATGTTCGAAAATTAGTAAGAAAATTAAAAAGAAAGAGAGATAGAATGACTTTAAGTTTGTACAAAAATGTATATAGACTAAAAAAAGCATTTCCGGCTATTAATACAAAAGAGATAACAGAAATATTAAATAAAAAAATACAGATTAGAAAAAATAAAAAAAATACTTGAAAGTTAATAAATATTTTGTATATAATAAATCAAAAAAAGTAGAAAGATTAAACAAAGGAGTAAGAATATGGTACAAGAAATATACATTATTGATGATGATGACTCATCAATTGTAATATTTAGAGAGCTATTTAGAAATGATCCAGAATATAAATTTATAAGTGTAAAAACGGAACAAATTGATATTGCATTAAAAAATATACCATCACTTATTGTAATTAACGAAGATGCTATAGATAGAGATGTAGTAGAATTATGTAGAAAGATTAGGAAAGATGAGGATAACACTATAACACCAGTTATTGTGGTGTCATCAAAAAGTGAAAAAGAACATAGAGTAAGAATACTACAAGAGTCAATAGAATACTTTATAAAAAAACCAGTAGATGAGCAATACTTATATTATACAGTAAAGAATTTAAACAGATTGTTGTCTAGCAACAGAAGAGTAAGTCCTCTAACAGGATTACCAGGAAATGTACAGATACATGCAGAGCTAAAGAAGAGAATATTAAGGCAAGAACCATTTTGTGTATTATATGTTGACTTAGATAATTTTAAAGCATACAATGATGTGTATGGATTCTTAAAAGGTGACGAGATTATAGAATTTACAGCTGAAACAATTGTAAAAATGGTTCATAGTGACGAATTAGAAAATACTTTTGTTGGTCATATAGGAGGAGACGATTTTGTAGCAATTGTACCAGGAACTAATTGCGAAAAACTTTGTCAAAATATAATAAGTTATTTTGATAAAAATGTAGAAAGATATTTTACAGAAGCAGATATAGAAAAAGGTTATATAGAAGTTGCTAATAGAAAAGGAATTATTGAACAATTCCCATTGACTTCAGTATCTATTGGTGTAGTAGTGTCTGATGTAGGAAGATTCCATAATATTCTAGAAATAGGAGAAATAGGAGCACAAGTAAAACATGCGGCTAAATCTGTTATGGGAAGTAGTTATGCAGTAGATAGAAGAAATTTATAAAATTATATAATAAGCCAAAAAGCTTTTATCAAATTAGAAGATAAAAGCTTTTTTTTGTTCTAAAGAAGTGATGTCCAGCATAAACTAATAGAGAAAAAATAGGAGGCGAGATATGGACAAGCTTCAATTATTAAAAAAAGTTAAATCATTAACATTATATACAGGAACTTATGGAAGAAGAAAATGTACATGTTCTTGTATTGGATGTACACAAGAAAGTTATGGAAGAAAGCATAAAGAATATCAAGGAAATTTAGAACAAATACAAAAAATTATAGAGAAATTACCTAATTTAGAAGAAGCATATATATTAGGTAATCCAGATGTTTCAGTAGATACAGAATTTTGCAATTTGGCAGCAAAAGAATTTATAAAACGCGGAAAAAAGGTAATGTTTTCTACTTCAGGCTATAATGGTGTAAAAGTAATAAAAAAATTAATACAAGAAATAAATCCAAACAATATTAAATATATAAGTTATAGTATAGACAGTTTAGATAACGAAAAATTACAATTTTTAAAAGGAACAAATAAAATTGATATAAAAGAAATTGATAAAGCAATTTACTATTGTAAAGAAAATCGGAATAGCTGTAAAAATTCAACCAACATTATGGGAAATAAACCAAGAAGATTATAGAGCAATAATAGAACATTATTTAAAATTAGGAATAAACTGGTACACTTTTCACGCAGGAAGTTTTGAATCTTTATGGGACAAGAATATAGTATTAAATCATATACAGCCAGAAAAATGGAGAAATATAATACACGAAATAGAGAATTTAGCAAATGAAAGAAATTTAAAAATAAGAATTCCAAAAATATTTTTAAATGATAGCGAAAATATAAAATATCAAGCTGAGAATGAAACATATTGCCAAAACGGAGGAGAAGGAATTCAAATATGGCTACAAGAAGATGGAATAAAAGCAACATTTTGTCCACTTCTTGCAGAAGTATATCCACAATATATTTTTGATTTGGAAAAAGATGAAACAAGATTAATAAAAGGTAAAAAAAATAATTGTATGATTTGTGGAAAATGTTTAGATAAAAAAGTAATAAATAAATCAATTAATAAAGACGGAAAAGAGTTTATATTAGACAATAAAGTATTACACAATGTATGCAGATATTATTCAGAAAAAATAAAATATGGATAAGGATGATAAAAATGAGTGAAAAATGTGTAATTACTATAGAAGATGTGTTATATCAAGCTAAAAGAAAAAATAGAAATATTGATACATATAAAATAAAAAAGGCATATTCATATGCTGAAAATAAACATAAAAATCAATATAGAAAATCTGGAGAGCCATATATTATTCATCCATTGCATGTAGCTTATACATTAGCAAAATTAGGGTTAGATACGCAAACAATATGTGCTGCTTTGTTGCATGATGTTGTAGAAGATACAGATGCCTGTTATGGAGATATTGAAAAAAAATTCGGAACGGAAATTGCTCAGATAGTAGAAGGAGTAACAAAAATTACTGAATTGTTTAAAAGTGTAGAAGAAAAACAAGCAGAAAATTATAACAAAATGTTTGGAGCAATGGAAAAGGATATAAGAATTATTATATTAAAGTTAGCAGATAGGTTGCACAACATTAATACATTAGAACATTTGAAAAGAGATAGACAAATAGCAATTAGCAAAGAAACAATAGAACTATATGCTCCAATAGCGTATAAATTAGGAATGTATGAGTTAAAGACACAATTAGAAGATGGAGCATTTAAATATTTATATCCAGATGATTATAAAAATATAATAATAGAATTAGAAGAAAAGAAAAAACAAAAGCAAGAACTTCTAGAGAAAACTAAAGAAAAAATAAAACAAGAATTAAAAAGGCAAAGAATAACTGCAATTGTAAAAATAGAAACAAAACATTTATATAATATATATAAAAAAATAAATGAAAAGAAAATTGGAATGGATGAAATAAAGGATTTATTTGCAATAAAAATAATAACAAAACAAAAACAAGAATGTTATATGATATTAGGAATTATAAATACTTTATATAATTTAATTCCAGGAACATTTAAAGACTATATAGCTACTCCCAGAAACAATATGTATGAAGCAATACATGAGATTATTTTAGGGGAAAAAGGAGTAGAGTTAGAAGTTCAAATTTGTAGTTATACAATGAATAAAATTGCTAAATATGGTATAATAAATTATCTTCCATATATAAAAAAAGAAGAAATGAATTTTAAAAAGAATTTATCAGGGATACATTATAGTTTAGAATTAAAAAAAATTTTAGAAGATCCTAAAGAATTTTTAGCAACTTTAAAAAGTGAACTTTTAGAAGATGAAATATATATATTTACTCCAAAAGGAGATATTAAAGTATTACCAAAAGGAGCAACGGCAATTGACTTTGCATATTCTATTCATGACGAAGTTGGGAATCATATGATAGGGTGTAAAATAAATAGCATAGACATGCCACTTGTTACTAAATTGCAAAATGGAAATATTGTAGAAATTATAACAAGTGAATTAAAAACTGTTCCAGAAGAAGAATGGATTGAAGTTATAAAAACAGCTAAAGCTAAAAATCAAATACTAAAATTATTACAAACCAAGAAAGAGGAAGAGAAAAAAAGTATAAAAATAGAGATATTAGCATTTGATAGGAAAAATTTAGCATTAGAAATTACAAATGTTTTTATGAAAAATGGTATAAATATAAAAGAATTACAAACAGAAGTTACAAATAATAAAGCAAAGATTAATATTGTTGCAGAAATTAGAAGAATGGAGCAAGTAGATAAATTATCAGAAGAGCTAATGGAAATACCAAATATGATAAGAGTAATAAAATAAATAAGAATAAAATATTAAATTCCTAATATAAATATAATAAATATTTATATTAGGAGTTTTGATTATGGTAATAATTAATAAAAAGAGAATTCAAATAATTATATCTGCATTGTTAGTAGGAATATTTACATTTTCGTTGCAAATAGCAAATAATAATCAAAAAGGAGAGAAAAATAAAAATCAAAATAATGAAAGTGTAATACAAACAACGGCTACGCCAGTGTCAGGGAAAACGGTAGTGTTAGATGCTGGGCATGGTGTACCAGATGAAGGTGCACAAAGTAGCAATGGAACGACTGAAGCAGAAACAAATTTAAAAATAACACTAAAAGTACAAAATTTATTAGAACAAAGTGGGTGTAATGTAATATTAACTCGTTCAGACGAAAATGCTATTTATGATTTAGATTCACAAACACTTAAACAAAAGAAAATATCTGATATTCATAATAGAGTAAAAATAGGAAATGAAAGTTCTGCTGACATATTTGTATCTATTCACTTAAATAAAATACCTCAACAACAGTATTATGGTTGGCAATGTTTTTATAAACCAAATGATGAAAATAGTATAAAATTAGCTAAGTTATTGCAAGAAAATTTAAATAAATCTATACAAAAAGAAAACAAAAGAGTAGCGATGAAATTAGATACTGTTTATATTATGAAACATGTTGAAATACCTATATCAATAGTAGAATGTGGATTTTTATCTAACCCAGAGGAAGAAAAACAATTATTAGAAAATACATATCAAGATAAACTAGCTTGGGGAATTTATAATGGAATTATAGAATATTTTTATGAATGAGTTGCATTTTTTTTGTGAAAATGATATATAATAATTAGATATTCAAAGGAGAAATGATTATGAATGATGAAAAGGAAAAGTTTAGAGCCTCATTAAAAGTAATTCAAGGAGGAAATGGTAAGAATACATCAATTGATATTCCACTAGAGGATAATAAAGAAAAAGATGAATTAGAAGAAGAGAAAAAATTACTAAAAATAGCTTATAGATATAATGGTAGATGTGATTCGTTTGTAGATGTGGAGACAGTAAGAAGGTTGAGGGAAGCAAGTGAAAAGTTTAAAAAATCATATGAAGCATATTTAATAGCTAAAAATAATCTAAAAAAAGCAAAAATGGAAATTAGTCCAAAAGAAGAGTATAAGATTCATCCACTTTATGAAGAAGAAGAATTCAGCAAAGTGAGATTTGAATTAGATGCAGAGAGATTTCAAAAAATCCTAGAAAGTTACAACAAACAAGTAAATGAAAACAAACCATTAGACATGCCAAGATTTGTAAATGAAGGTAAAAAGCATTTACTAGAATCAACAGAACCAGAAATAAAAGCACCGAGAAAAGGAGCGCAACATAAAAACTATAAAGTTCAGAAAAAGAAGCATGAAAAATTAAAAAAAATTGCAAAAAGAGTTGCAGCTATTACAGGAGTGTTAACATTAACCGCAGGAGTAGCCACATATGCATATAGTGAAATAAATAGACATATAGATAAACCAATAGATATGCAAGTTGCTCAAGAAGAAGGAAAGACGATAGAGCAAATGGGAATAAGCGAAGAAACAGCACAAAAACTATTTGAATTAAATGACGAGATTAAAGCAGATTTTTCTCAGATATCTATGGGAGAAGTAATGAAAATGGCAAAAGATAATTACCAAGTAAGTTATGAAGTTCTTCAAGAAAAATTAAGTGATCCATTAAAAACTAATGAAGAAGATATCACATTTGATATACAACAAAATGATGGACCAAATGACAAAACTTATTATATAAAATTAAAAGGAAATCAAGAAAAGTACAAATATAATAATTTTTTAGATCTAGGTTTTAATAGTAATATGCCAAAAGAAATTGCAGACTACATTGAAGTTATAAAAGAAAACCAAGATTTATTAAAAGAATTAGATGAAGGAAAGTGCACTAAAGAAGAAGCTATTAATAAAATTGGAGGTTCAATTGATAATACTAGTAGATTAGTTGGTGGACAAGATTTCTATTTGGTGGATGGAAAAATAGAAGTTGATATAACTAGAAATTCTGATATAAAGAAACAAAGAGAGCAAAAACAAAACCAAATACAAGAATCAAAAAATGTAAGTACAAAAGATTTAACAGATGAAGAAAGATAATTAAATAAAAAGTATAATATTACCACTTCTTGCAAACAATATGGATAAAACATATTGGCAAGGAGTGGAATTTTTTGAATAAAAATAAAATATTAAAAATAAATGGAACTACATTAGACCAAGAACAATTAAAAAATCATTTAGAAAAAATAGCAACAAATCACAATTTAGTAAATAAGTCTCAGAAGAATACTTATCCGATACCATATCTAGAAGAGAATTTTAAAATAATAGAAGAAGTATATAATATTTTAAACGAACATTTAAAACTGGGTATTAGTATACATCCAGCAGGAGAATGGTTATTAGATAATTTTTATATTATAGAAGAAACAGTAAAACAAATAAAAACTGAATTACCATTAAAGAAATATATTAATTTTTTAGGAATAGGTAACGGACCATATAAAGGATTTGCACGTATTTATGTTTTAGCATCTGAAATAGTAGCATATACAGATAATAAAATTGAAAAAAATGATTTAGAAATATATTTAACAAGTTACCAAACAAAGAAAAATTTAAGTATGGAAGAAATTTGGAATATAGGATTATTTTTAAATATAGCAATAATAGAAAATATTAGAGAAATTTGTGAAAAAATATATACTTCTCAAATGCAAAAGTACAAGGCAGAAAATATAGTAGAAAGATTAGTAGAAAATAAACAAAAATCAGAATTGCTATGTAAAAATAATTCTAGTAGAAAAATAAGTAAAAAAGTATGGGAAGATATGCAATACCCATTTATTGAATACATGTCATATATACTAAAAAGATACGGGAAAAAAGGTTATAGTTATTTGAACGCTTTAGAAGAAACAGTTGAATTAGCTGGTATGACTGTATCAGATGTAATAAAAAAAGAACATTTTGATATAGCTGTTCGTAAAGTATCTATTGGAAATAGTATTACAAGTATAAAAAAAATACAAAGAATTAATTTTTTAGAAATATTTGAAAAAGTTAATGGAGTAGAAGAATTGTTAAAACAAGATCCAGCTAATGTATATGATAAAATGGATAATAAAACAAAAGAATATTATAGAAATAAAATTAAGGAAATATCTAAAAAAACAAAAATATCTGAAATATATATTACAAGAAAAATGTTAGAAATTGCAAATACAAAAGAAATAGGAAGCAAGCAGTCACATATAGGATATTATTTAATTGATAAAGGAGTTAGTGAACTATATATTGGACTAAAATGTAAGAAAAAAGATAGCATAAGCGAAAAAAGTAAAACAAGAATATATATTTGTTTTACAACTTTTATTACTATGATTTTTTCTATAATAATAGGATATTTAGTAAATAAAATAACTAACAATATTTATTTAGGTTTTATAGGTTTTATTTTATTTTTAATACCAGTTTCTGAATTAGTTATTCAGTTAATTCAATATATTTTAAGTAAAATAGTAAAACCAAAATTAATACCAAAATTAGATTTAACTAATGGCATTGACGAAGAAAATACTACAATGGTAGTAATACCAACAATTATAAAATCAAAAGAAAAAGTTAAGGAATTAATGCGAAAATTAGAAGTATATTATTTAGCTAATGAATCATCAAATATATATTTTACTCTACTAGGAGATTGTAGTGAAAGTACAAAAAAGGAGGAAGATTTTGATAATGAAGTAATAGAAGAAGGAAAAAAACAAGTAGATAAATTAAATCAAAAATATAAAGTTGATGAAAAAGAGTTGCCAATATTTAATTTTATCTATAGAGAAAGAAAATTCAATAAAAAAGAAAACTCATATCTTGGATGGGAAAGAAAAAGAGGAATGTTAAATCAATTTAATGAGTATATTTTAGGAAATATACAAAACCCATTTAGAGAAAATACTATAGAAAACAAAATAGAAAAAGAGCAATCTAAAATAAGAGAAAGATTAGAAAAAATAAAATATATTATTACACTTGATGCAGATACAGATTTAATATTAAATTCTGCATTTGAGTTAATAGGAGCTATGGCTCATATCTTAAATAAGCCAGTTATAGATGATAAAAGAAATATAGTAATAGATGGATATGGAATAATGCAACCAAGAGTTGGAATTAATTTGGACATTAGCTATAAAAGTTTATTTACAAAAATATTTGCAGGAGCAGGAGGAATTGATTCATATACAAATGCAATATCTGATATTTATCAGGATAATTTCAAAGAGGGTATTTTTACAGGAAAAGGAATTTATGATGTTGCAGTATTTTCAAAAGTTTTAAAAGGTCAAATACCAGAAAATACAGTATTAAGTCATGATTTATTAGAAGGATGCTATTTGCGTTGTGGATTAGTATCTGATATTATGCTAATGGATGGGTATCCAACAAAATATAATAGTTTTATGAATAGGTTATCTAGATGGATAAGAGGAGATTGGCAAATTGTTAGATGGATGAATTCAAAAAGTCCATTAAATTTATTGTCAAAATATAAAATATTTGACAATCTAAGAAGGAGTTTATTAGAAGTTAGTATTATAATTTCAATTATATACTTAAACATAATAGGAATATTTTATAGTAAAAATATTTATGGAATAGTCACCTTTTTATTACTAATTTCTGTATGTCCATTTATATTAGAAATATTAAATGAGATGATTTTTAAAAGAGAAGGAGAGCAAAAACAAAAGACTTTTACTCCAAAAATATCAGGAATAAAAGGAACAATTATTAGAGGAATATTAACATTAGGTTGTTTACCATATAAAGCATATATTTCAGCAAAAGCAATTATAGTTACTTTATATAGAGTACATTTTAGTCATATGCATTTATTAGAGTGGACTACATCAGAAGAAGCGGAAAAACAAGCAAAATCAGGATTAATCTCTTATTATAATCAAATGGCAATAAATGTACTATCAGGACTTATTTCGATAGGATTAGGAAGTTTAAAGGAAAATATCTGGGCTGTTTTTTTAGGAGTATTTTGGATTTCTATTCCTATATGTATGTGGTATATTAGTAAAGATGAAAAGAAGAAAAATAAAGTTGAAGAGTTAAACAATGAGGAAAAGCAATATGCAAAAGAAGTAGGAAAAAGAACATGGAAATTTTTTGAAACATATTTAACAGAAACAAACAATTTTTTAATTCCAGATAATTATCAAGAAGATAGAAAAGAAAAAATTGTTTTAAGAACATCTTCTACTAATATTGGTTTATCATTGTTAGCAGTTATTTCAGCTTATGACTTGGGATATATAGAGGAAGAAAAAGCATTTTATTTATTAAAAAATATAATATTTACTATACAAAGTTTGCCAAAATGGAATGGACATTTGTATAATTGGTATCAAATTCAGACCAAAGAACCACTAATACCTAGATATGTTTCAACAGTAGATAGTGGGAATTTAATAGGCTATCTTTTTGTAGTAAAAACGTTTTTAGAAGAAAATATAAAAGATAGTAATAGAGACGAAATTCAAACATTAATAGAAATTATTGATAATACAATAAAAGATACTAATTTTTCAGTATTATATAGTAAAGAACAACAAATTTTTTCAATAGGATTTAATGTAGAAGAAAACAAATTAACAGATTCTTATTATGATTTATTAGCTTCAGAAGCAAGACAAGCTAGTTTAGTAGCTATAGCTAAAAAAGATGTACCGACAAAACATTGGAATTATTTAAGTAGGACATTAACAGTTTTAGGAAAATATAAAGGATTAATTTCATGGTCAGGAACAGCCTTCGAATATCTTATGCCTAATATTAACATACCAAAATATGAAGGCAGCTTATTAGATGAGTCTTGTAAATTTATGATTATGAGTCAAAAAGAATATGCTAAAAGATTAAATATACCATGGGGAATATCAGAAGCAGCATTTAATTTAAAAGATTTAAAATCTAATTATCAATATAAAGCATTTGGAATTCCATGGTTAGGATTAAAAAGAGGATTAGCAGATGAATTGGTAGTATCTAGTTATGCAGGAGTTTTAGCTATTACAGATGAACCAAAAGAAACTATTAAAAATTTAAAACAATTAGAAAACGAGGGAATGTACAATAAATTTGGCTTTTATGAATCAATTGATTTTACTCCAGAAAGAGTAGAAAAAGGGAAAAAATATGGTTTAGTAAAAACATATATGGCACATCATCAAGGACTAATTTTATTATCAATTAACAATTTATTTAATAATCAAATATTACAAAAAAGATTTATGAAAAATCCTCAAATTGAGGCAGTAAGTATACTTCTACAAGAAACTATGCCAGAAAAATTTATAATAACAAAAGAGAACAAAGAAAAAGTAGAAAAATTCAAATATAAAGATTATGAAAATTATATTCAAACAACATATAAAAAGATAGATGAAAGACTAATAACAGGAAATATAATTTCAAATGAAAATTATGTAGTGGCAATGAATGAAAAAGGTGAAGGGGTTAGTAAATATGAAGATATTTATATAAATAGATTTAAAGCTACAGATGATTATGGGCAAGGCATATTCTTTATTATAAAAAATATAAAAACAAAAGAAATATGGAGTTCAAACTATGCTTTTAATCAGAAAAAGGAAAAGAATTATCAAATTAGTTTTATGCCAGATAGAGACGAACAAGAACTTTTAAATGGAAATATAAAAACAACAATAAAAACAACAATTAGTTCACAAGAACCAGTAGAAATCAGAAGAGTAATTTTTGAAAATCAAGGAAATCAGGAAGAAATATTAGAAGTCACTTCTTATTTTGAACCTGTATTATCAAAAAAAGAGCAAGATTATGCTCATCCAGTATTTAATAATTTATTTTTAATCACAAAATTCGATGAAGAAACAAATAGTCTAATAGTAAAAAGAAAAAAAAGACAAATAGATGATAAAGAAATCTATTTAGCAACTAATTTATCCACAGATAGTGAAACAATTGGGGATTTAGAATATGAACTAGAAGAAGATAAGTTTATAGGAAGAGGAAATTTAGGAATCCCTAATATGATTAAAAATTCTATACCATTATCTAGAAAAATAGGATTAGTAACGGAACCGATTGTAGCATTAAAAAGAACAATAAAAATAAAGCCAAAAGAAAAAACAGTAGTAGATTTAATAATTAGTGTAGGCAGAGAAGAAGAAAAAACAAAAGAAAATATTAAAAAATATCAATCTTTTGAAAATGTAAAAAAGGAATTTGAACTTTCAAGAGCAAGAGTAGAAGCAGAGAGTAGATATTTAAGAATAAAAGGCAAAGAAATAGCTATTTATCAAAAGATGTTATCATATTTTATTTTTGATAATCCTATAAAAAGTCAATTTATGAAAAAGAATACACAAATTATATATCAAAAAGATCAACTTTGGAAATATGGAATATCTGGAGACTTACCAATTATATTAATTAAAATTAGAGATGTTAATGATGGCTATGTAATAAGAGAAGTCTTAAAAGCTTATGAATTTTTTAGATCGAAAAATATTCAAACAGAAGTAGTAATATTAGATGAAGAAAAACATAGTTATGAAAATTATGTAAGGGAAGAGATAGAAAACTCTATTTTAAATAGTCAAATGTCATATTTAAAAAATATAAAAGGAGGAATATTTACATTAACAAAAGGTGAAATAGACAAAAAAGATATAGCACTTCTAGAAACAGTTTCAGACATAATAATAGATACTGCAAAAGGAGGATTAGAAAATAATATAAAAGATTTGGAAGAAGAATATTTAGAAAAATATAAGCAAATAGGAAATGAAGAAGAAACAATTATACCAGTACCAAAAGAAACAGAGGATATAAATGTATTAAAAGACTCAGATAAATGTAAATATTACAATGAATATGGAGGCTTTTCAGAAGATGGAAAAGAATATTTAATTAAGATTAATCAAGATAATAGATTACCAACTGTTTGGAGCCATGTTATGGCAAATGAGAAATTTGGTTGTGTTATCACTGAAAATATGGGGGGATATAGTTGGTATAAAAATAGTAGAATGAATAGAGTTTCTAGTTGGGAAAACAATCCAAGTTATGATATTCCAAGTGAAATTATATATTTAAAAGATGAAGAAAGTAAAAACACTTGGTCATTAGGATTAAACCCAATGCCAGATGAAAATAATTATAATATTATATATGGCTTTGGATATGCTAAATATTCTCATAAAAATATTGGGATAGAACAGGAATTAACTGTATTTGTACCAAAAGAAGATGCTTGTAAAATTGGAATTTTAAATTTAAAAAATACTACACCAAATCGAAAAAAAATAAAATTATACTATTATATGAAACCAGTAATAGGTGAAGATGAATTAAAATCAGAAGGATTTATTACAACGAATTTTGATAGAAATAATAATATAATTTTAGCCAAAAATTTATATAGAGATGAATTTAAAAATACACAAGTTTATATTTCATCTAGTGAAAAAATTATATCATATACAGGTGATAAAAATTTCTTCATAGGAAAGAATGGAATAGAAAATCCAGAAGCACTGCAGAAAATAAAATTAAATAACGAAAATGCACTAGGTAAAAATGCTTGTATTGCTTATGAAATAGAAGTAGAAATAGAAAGTTTTGCAAATAAAGAAATTTCAATAATATTAGGTGCTGAGGATAAGACAATTGATTGCAAAAATATTGCATATAAATATAGTAAAATAGCAAATTGCAAACAAGAACTAGAAAATATAAAAAATTATTGGAAAGATAGATTAGGAAGATTACAAGTGTATACTCCTATAGAGTCAATAAATATTATTTTAAATGGCTGGATATTATATCAAACAATTTCTAGTAGGCTAATAGGAAGAAGCGGATATTATCAATCTGGAGGAGCATATGGATTTAGAGATCAACTACAAGATACTTTAGGATTAAAATATATAAATCCTGAATTATTAAAAAAACAAATAATAAAACACAGTAAACATCAATTTATAGAAGGAGATGTTCTTCATTGGTGGCATGAAGAAACCCAAAGAGGTATAAGAACAAGATTTTCGGATGATTTATTATGGCTTGTATATTTAACAGAAGAGTATATTGACTTTACCGGAGATGAAGAAATTTTACAAATAGAAACTCCATATTTACAAGGACCTATATTGGAAGAAGGAAAAGATGAAAGATATGATAAATATTTAGAATCAAATATTAAAGAAAATATTTACAAACATTGTATAAAAGCAATTGAAAAGAGTTTGAATTTTGGAGAAAATGGATTACCTAAAATAGGATCAGGAGACTGGAATGACGGGTTTAGTACTGTTGGCAATAAAGGAAAAGGTGAAAGTGTATGGCTTGGCTTCTTTCAATATGCTATTTTAGACAGATTTATTCCAATTTGTAATAAAATGGGAGATGAGGAATTAGCCAAAAAATATGAAGATATAAAAATCAACTTAAAAAAGGCATTAAATACAAAGGCTTGGGATGGAAGATGGTTTAGAAGAGCATTCATGGATGATGGAAATGTATTAGGTAGTATGGAAAATGATGAATGTAGAATAGATAGTATTGCACAAAGCTGGAGCGTAATTTCTGGAGCAGGAGATAATGATAAAAAATATATTTCAATGGAAAGCTTAGAGAACCACTTAGTTGATAGAGAACATGGACTTATAAAATTGTTAGATCCACCTTTTGAAAAAGGAAAATTGGAACCAGGCTATATTAAAGCATATTTACCAGGGGTAAGAGAAAATGGTGGTCAATACACACATGAGTGTTGTTGTTAGCACCAGTTTTTAAGTTAGCCGTTCGAACACAGTGAGTTACAGATAACTTATGCAACTGAGCGATAGCGAAGTTGTAATCCTTATAAAAAATATTGATACTCTTAAATACATAAACTATTCGCTAAACAAAATACACAAAACGACAAATTTTGTTTAGTACAATAAACAAAATTATTGACAAAAGAAAATAATTACGATATAATAGAATAAAATAAAGTGAACAAAGAGGAGAAAATTATGATTATTCGTGAAAAATATTTATCTAAAATTAGACCATTCTATGACCAAGATTTGATAAAAGTCATAATGGGTGTTAGAAGATGTGGTAAGTCAGTTATATTATTACAAATAATAGATGAGTTAAAAGCAAGAGGAATACCAGAATCTCAAATAATATATATAAACTTTGAATATGAAGATTATTCTTTTATAAAAAATGATATGGATTTACACAATTACATTAAAGAAAAAATAGTAAGTAAAGATAAATATTATTTATTCTTTGATGAAATTCAAAATGTCGAACACTGGGAAAAAGCGATAAATTCATTTAAGGCATCTAAAAATGTATCAATATTCATTACTGGTTCTAATAGTGATTTACTATCTGGAGAACTTGCTACACATATAGCAGGAAGATATGTAAGTTTTAAAACTTATCCATTCACATTTAAAGAAGTATGTGAGCTTAAAAATATAACAGATAGAAAAGATATAGAAGAAGTATTTGATGACTATATGACTTGGGGAGGAATGCCACAAAGATTTATGATGACAGATGAAGTTCAGACAAGAACATATTTATCAGACATCTATAATTCTATATTAGTAAAAGATATTATAGCAAGATTTAATATAAAAGATTTAGATTTATTTAATAGAATAGTAGAATATATAGTTACAACACCATCTCAAAATTTTTCAGCAGAAAGTTTATCAAATTATTTTGCAAATAAAGATGATAGAGAAGTTTCAAAAATAACTCTATATAACTATTTAGAATATATGACAAAAGCTATGATGATAAATAAAGCTGATAGATATGATGTTAGAGGAAAAAGAATATTAAATGGAAAATACAAATATTATTTAACGGATTTAGGTTTCGGTCAAATAATGAATGTTGGAAAAAGACCACAACTAGGAGCATATTTAGAAAATATTGTATATAATGAATTACTATCTAGAGGATATGATGTTAAAGTCGGAAATTTAGAAAATGGAGAAATAGACTTTATAGCGACAAGATTTAAAGAAAAGATATATATTCAAGTAGCTTACATTTTAGCAGATGATTCTGTTATTGAAAGAGAATTTGGAGCATTTAAAAATATAGAGGATAACTACCCTAAATATGTTTTAACAATGGATAAATTTGATTTTTCACAAAATGGTATAATTCATAAAAATGTAATAGATTGGTTATTAGAAGAAAAATAAGAAATTAAATAATAATATAGTAATTTATGAAATAGTACGAAAAATATATTATATAGCCTTAAGACAAAATCTTAAGGTTTATTTTTTTGCCCTAAACTTATACTAAAAATTATTTTTAAAGCCTTAAAATTGAATTTGAGGCAAATAGAAACTAAAAGAAAGGAGCATTATATGAACTAACAAAAATTAAAAGGTTTATGGATACCAGCAGAAATTTTATTAAATGAAGAACTAACAGATAAAGAAAAACTAATACTTGCAATGATTTTATATTTAAGCGAAGAAACATCAAGTTGTTTTGCAAGTAATAAATATATAGCAAATATAGTAAATGTAACAGCAGATAGAGTGTCAAAAATAATAAGTTCTTTAAGAGACAAGAACTATATAAAAGTAAAATTAAAATATAAAACAGATAGTAAAGAAATAGAAGAAAGACAAATTTTACCTATAGTCGAAAACATCAATAGGTGTAGTCAAAAACACCTAGAGGGTATAGATATAAATAACTATTCAGATAGTCAAAAGCAACCATACCCTATAGGTGATAATGATAAAGATATAATAAATAATATAAAAAATAAAAATAATTATAATAAAGAGGACACACATAAAAAGAAAAATATTCCATATAGAAGTGACAGGTATGGCGATGACTTCAATTGGGATAGCTTATATGCAAATTATAAAGAGATTAGTGCTACTTCAAATGTATAGCTAATCTCTTTTAATTTGCCTAAAAAACTATGAATAGTTTTTTAGCAATCCAAAATAAAAAAGTGAATTTTTATTTTGGATTGAATGGGGTGTGGGGTGATGCTCTGCCACACGAAACACTTTTTGAAGCAGTAAGCTAAAAAAGTGTTGTAGTGTGTTACAAGACAATTAAAAAAGATCAGAATTTAAGAAATAAATATGTCTTATTAGCTAGTAGCACAAGAGAAAAACTAGCTGAAACAAAGGAGGTGAGAGATGAGTTATGCAATAATAAGAAACACAAAATACAAAAGAGAAAATCTAAAAGGAATGTTTAGACACAACGAAAGAAGAAACAGAAATTATTCAAATAATAATATAGATAAAGAAAAATCATATTTAAATTATTCATTAAAAGAGCCACAATATAGTTATGAAAATAAAAAAGGAAGAATTAAATATGTAAATTAAATAAATTCAAATTTTACAAAATGCAAGAAATGTGGTATTATTAACATAATGGCAATAGCCATGTTGAAACCGTTATAAAATTATCACTTAAGGAGGAATAAACTATGAAACGGTATGAAAAATTTGTGCTTGAGGCAGAAAAGGGTATAACCTTTGAAGTCTCAGAGGGAACAAGTGGAGAGTTAATTATCAGAGCTCTGAACATTGCTACAGCTAATGTTTATTCTGAAAATTATGCAAATCCGCCGATACCGGAGGGATACAAGTATGTTTGCGGAGACTGGAAGAACGGCTTTGTAATTGAAAGAGATTCTGATGGCAGTCAGTTCGTTTGGATTCCTGTTGGGAGCCTTGATTCTAATGGAACACTTGATGGAGTTTCATTTGCCGAGAAGTTTGGAAGAAGAAATTATCGGAACAATGAATTCTCAGAAGGCGAATTTCATGAAACATTGACGGGCGAACTTGCCATGCAACTTGAAAGTGTTAAGAAATATGGGGGATTTTATATTTCTCGGTATGACATTTCCAAGAGTTCAGCAGGAAAACCGCAGTCGGTAAAAGGAGTTATGCCGTGGGTAAACATCAATTTTGATGATGCCAAGAAGATTGCATCCACTATCGAAGACAATGAAGCAGTTAAAAGTCATCTGACTTTTGGTGCAGAATATGATTCGGTATTGGAATGGTTTATCAAAACGGAAGTTAAAACTCTTGCTGAAATTGCAGAGGACTCTACTGAATGGAGCAATTATTGTAATACAGAGAATTCTCCAAAGAAAGTAGTTGAAACAGGAAGCAGAGAAAAATGGTGTGTTAATAACATCTACGACCTTGCAGGTAATGTAGATGAATGGACACAAGAACAGAATAAAAGTTCGTATCGTGTTATCCGTGGTGGCAATTACAGCATTAATGGGGACTTTTGTCCTGTCGCCTATCGCGATTACAGCAGTCCTGATTTCAGCTATAACGACACTGGTTTTCGTGCCACGCTTTATATTAAGTAGTACTGACCACTGTAAAACTATCCTAATTTGTTTCCAAACACAGATAGAAGGAGAGAACTTTGAAATTTCAGAGTTCCTCCTTCTTTTTTATATATTTTTTAATAGGGAGTTGGAGTGTTAAAATATGAATTATAAAAGTATATGTATTAGTAAATTGAAAAATTGAATATATGTATACTTTTCTATTTCCAATACAAATCACTTAATTTCTTCAATTCTATTTTAAAATCTTCTATTTGTTCATTAGTATAAGTATCTCTTAATTCTCTAGCTTTTTCAGACCATTCTTTGAATTGCTTTTCTTTAAATTCTTTCGTATGATTATAGTGTAAACCATGCATTCTTTTATATTCTCTGTTGTATTCCTTTAAAATTGAACTATTTTGAACTATTTCTTTTTGTTTATTTAATGCTCCAATTTCTTTACAAGTTTTTCCAGTATCTAAATATAAGCTATTGCAATATTTTTGGCCATTTTTTCCTTTTTGATTTGGATTTTTACTACTGGTTACAGGAATAAATAATTTTCCACAATTTTCACATTTATTGATAGTAAAATTATTTTGAATTACTTTAAATAACTCAAATCTAATTTGTTCTTCAGAACTTTCTAATTCATAGACTTCTTCTACAGCAATATGTTTTTCTTTGATTAATTTAACTACATCTTCTACATCTAATCTTCTCTCTTGTAGTGATAATCCTTTATTACAGACATATTTTGTTTTAAATTTGGTATCTAAAAAGATTGCATGTGCTGGATTAGTATTAAGATAGTGTATGTCAAAAAATCTTTTTGCCTCATATAAATATAGTCTTTCTTCTGTACTTAAATTTTTTACAATAGAGTTATTAGAATATTTACTTATCAATTCTAATCGCTTTTTTAAATCAGTCTTTTTTTTATAAGATTTTCTATTATATCTATTAAGACTTGTGTATAAAAATGAGTATATGGCGAAAATTCTAAACACGCTCTAACTATTTGAAACATTTTAAAGAAACAATCTAATTTTTCATCCATAATATTTGCTTCTTTAGCAGAACATACAAGTTCTATTAACCCAGTATACATTGTTTTCAATTTATCAAAATCTTCATAACTCATTATTGCAAATTCATATAATTTATCTCCAATATTATATTCAAAATCATGAGTAGCACCAAAAAATTCTCCTATCATTTTTTATTACAATTTTATTATTCTTAAGTGTAAAATTAGTTATCAGATCAATGTTTCCTCCATTTTCAAAAATAGAATATAGCTATTTCAATTTTTAATTTATCTATAGACTTGCAAAAAAGTATTTACAACACTTTTTAAGGCTCTTATAATAAAAATCGCAAGTAGAAAATAGCACGTGTAAATAATTATTTTCTATCACAGTAAAGCACATTGAAAATTGAATAGCAAACTACAAGCACAGATAATGAAACTTTCGTCTGGCTAACGTGATGTGAAGGGGCGATTCTCTAAAAAGAGGAATGAGGGCAAATCTCATATGGGATTAAATCCACTTGTGGTTTTTAAATTGATAAGACATAGCAGAGTGTATTGTATAAAGTAAGGAAAAATTGGAAATAATTACAACTAAAGGAGTGAGATTTATGCAAGAAAGAAAAGAAAAGAAAAAGTATAAAAAGAAAAAGAATTTTAAAATAAATATTATATTTAATGAAAAAGGAGAAGCATTAGAGAAAATAATAGAAAGAGCATTTGGAAATTATTGTCTGAAGAAAAATTAAAGTAAAATAATGGTATTTAGTGAGATAATATGTTATAATACTTGCAAAGAGTATCAATATTATCTCATTATCTTTACATAGCAAGTAAGGAGGTAAATGTGAGCTATACAATAATGAATAATATTGATTATAAAGTAGGCATATATATAAGGCTTTCAAGAGAAGATGAAGAAAAAGAAAAATATCAAGAAAGTGAAAGTATTGGAAACCAAAGAACTTTGCTAATGCAATATATCAAAGAAAACAAACTAAACTTTATATCAGAATACGTTGATGATGGTGTAAGTGGTACAAGTTTTGATAGACCTGCATTTAATAGAATGATAGCAGATATTGAAACTCGGTAAAATCAATATGATCGTCACGAAAGACTTATCAAGACTAGGTAGAAATTATGTGCAATCAGGATTATACATTGAAACATATTTTCCAGAACATGAAGTAAGGTTTGTTGCAATATTAGACAATATAGATACGGCTTATGATACATCAAACAATGATATAGCACCATTTAAATCAATATTAAATGAAATGTATGCAAAAGATACATCAAAGAAAATAAATAGTGTATTACAATCAAAAAGAAATCTTGGAGAATATTTAGGAACAGCACCTTATGGCTATAAAAAAGATCCAGAAAATAAATACCATTTAATAATAGATGAAGAAGCAGCAAATGTAGTAAAACTAATATATGAAAAATATTTAGCAGGGTTTGGTACAATGCAAATAGCAGATTATTTAAGTAAAAAGAAGATTCCAATTCCATCAGATTATAACAAGAGAAAAAGGGGAACAAAGTCTTTAACTTATGGACTATGGCAACAATCTACAGTAAGATTTATTCTTTCAAATGAAATTTATACAGGAACAGTTATACAAGGAAAAAGAAAGAAAGTAAGTTTTAAATCTAAAAAATTTATAGATTTACCAGAAGAAGATTGGATAAAAGTAGAAAATATGCACGAAGCTATTATAAGTAAAGAGGATTTTGAAAGAGCAAAAAAAGTAATTCAAGTAACTAAAGGCTCAAGAGTAGTTCAAAATGATTACTTATTTAAGGGATTACTTAGATGTTATGATTGCAAAGGATATATTGGAATAAGAAGTCCAGATAAAAACGGAAATATCTATGGTAGATGCCAAAGATATGGAAGGTTTGGAAAATTTGATGTATGTTCACCACACAATTTTAATTATCAAGTTTTTGAAGAACAAATGCTAGAAGTTTTAAGAGAAGTTTGTAAAGAATATACCAATACAAAAAAACTAGAAGAAATTGCAAAACAAACAAAAACAAAACAATCAAAAGAAATAGATATAAAAAAACAAATAGAATCTTTTAAACAGCAGGTAGAGAGTGAAACTAGAAAGTTGGAAGTAATGTATGATGATAGACTGGCAGGAATTATAACACTTGAGGAATATATGAAAAATGCAAATAGAATAAAAGAATTGGTTAGAGGATATGAACAAAACATCAAAGAGCTTGAACAAGAGCTATCAGGAGAAAGTGATAAGACAAAAAATGATAATAGATTAGATAATTTGATAGAAGAGTTTCTTAATATGGAGAAACCAACAAAAGAAATAATTAGAGAATTTATAGAAAAAATTGAAATTCATAGCGACAAGCAAGTTGATATTTATTTCAATTTTAAACCATTACAAGATTTAAATAATAATTTTATATGTGCTAGAAAAGAATATGAGAAAAAAGTAGGATAGAAAAAATGTCCACAACAACAATACACACATAGTGCAATATGGGTTATTATAGCAGAGACAATGCTAGGATTTGGAGATAAAGCAACAGAACTATACAGAATGATAAATCCGATTGAACATGCAAGGACAAAAGAAGCAAGTAAAAAGTATAAAGTAGAGCCATATGTTATTGCTGCAGATGTTTATGGAGCAAGTAATTTAGCAGGACAAGGTGGTTGGACATGGTATACAGGATCAAGTAGCTGGTATTATAAAGCAGGAATTGAATATATATTAGGATTAAAAATAGAAAAGGGATATATGAAGATAGAACCATGCATTCCAAAAGAATGGAAAGAATACCAAATTCAATACAAATGGAAAGAAAGTATTTATAATATTAGAATAAAAAATTCAAATGGAAAGAATATGGGAGTTTCTGAGATAAAATTAAATGGCGAGAAGATAGAAAATTATATTAAATTAGATGGAAGCAGAAATATATATCAAATTGAGGTGACTATGTAAATCATTTATAAAAAGAACAGTATAATTATTTTGAATTATACTGTTCTTTTTATATTACAATAAATCATAAAAATTTTGAAATACATAACCTTCACTTTTTAAATAATCTATGGAATCTTTTAAAATACTAGGAGTATCATTAACATCAGAAGTATCATGCATTAGAACAACTAAAGTTCCTTTGTTTTTAGCAGATTTTTTAAGATTGTTTAATAATTGATAATTAGAATATTTTTTTACAGAATCATTATTTAAACAATTCCAATCTACATATACATAATCCATTTCTTGAAGAAGCTTAGCACTTACTTTTTTTTGAGATTTATTGTTTGGAGACATATAACCATTTGGAAATCGAAATATATGAGAACAATAATTATCAATGCCAATCGCTTTTCCAATTTCGATATCAGTTTTTTTTACTTCATTAATAAAACTAGCATTACTCTCGTATAATTTTTTATTACTATGATCATAACCATGATTTGCAATATAATGACCATCATCATAAGCTCTCTTTACTAGTTCAGGATGTTTATCTACATACTTTCCAATAACAAAAAATGAAGCTTTTACATTTTCTTCTTTAAGTATATCTAATACCCTAGGCGTAGCTCTAAGAGTAGGCCCATCATCAAAAGTTAAATATGCAATTTTTTCAGTTCCTTTTGTTAAAGACATTATTTTTTCTTTTGCGTTATCATTTAAGCCATTGTTTATTGAAAGCTCAACAGCCATGGAAAATGGATTATGATAATAGAAATACATAGAAAATATTATAAAAAATATAATGCACATAAAAATTAAAAACTTTTTATTAAAAATTAAAATTCTCATAATTAAACTCCTTATTTTAAATATATGTAACAGAAAATAAAAAAGTCATAAAAAATTTTTTATGACTTTTATTTACTATTTAATTGAATTAGCTTCTTCTTCTGTAATGTATCCATACTGAACCATTGCATTTAAAACATGAGATTGCCTTTTTTTGGCTAAGTCAGGATTTATAGAAGGTGAATAAACAGAAGGAGCATTTGGAATTCCAGCTAACATAGAAGCTTCTTCTAAAGTTAAATCTTTGGGTTCTTTTTTATAATATCCCATACTTGCAGCATAGATTCCATAATAACCATCACCAAAATAATTTGAATTTACATATAATGCTAGTATTTCATCTTTAGAGTAATTTTTTTCTAAATCGTAAGCACCAAAAATTTCACCTATTTTTCTAATTAAAGTTTTATCTTGATTAAAAATAATATTTTTTGCAACTTGTTGTGTAATAGTACTTCCACCTTCATCAAATTCTCCATCTCTAATATTAGTATACAAGGCCCTGGCAATACCAATAAAATCAACAGGTCCATGCTCATAGTAGCGATGATCTTCTACAGCAATTACTGCATTAATATAGTTTTTTGGTAACTGTTCAAAAGGAACAAAATGTTCTTTACTAGTTACTTCTTCTACACGAGATGTTAGAGATTTTTCGTTTAAGGTTTTAGAGTAATATCCAAAACCAATTAAGAAAATGAAAGTACCAAGAAGTAGTAGTAAAATTAATAATAAGATTAATAATTTTTTTAGTATTTTCATAAATTTATCACCCTTTTTTTATATTATACAAGAAAGTTTGTTTTTTGAAAAGTAGGTTTGAAAAAAATACTGTTACAGTTCAGTAACAAAATACTAAAACTTAAAAATAAGAAAGCTTTACAAAAAAATATACATATGATAGAATGACAACTAATAAAATATAACTATATTTTATTTAGTATTAATACCTAAAGAGGGTGAAGAAAATGAAAAAATTTACAAAAATGCACGGGTTAGGAAATGATTATGTCTATATGGATGCCATACACCAAAAAATAGACAATGGATCTGAACTAGCTCGTTTTGTTAGTAATAGGCACTTTGGGATTGGTTCAGATGGTTTGATTTTAATCTGTAAAAGTGATATTGCTGATTTTAAAATGAGAATGTTTAATCAAGATGGTAGTGAAGCAGAAATGTGTGGCAATGGAATTCGTTGTGTAGGAAAATTCGTATATGACAAAGGGTTAACTAATAAAACAACGGTAACAATTGAGACTTTAGCTGGAATAAAAACACTAAAATTTAATTTAAAAGATAAAAAAGTAGAAACAGTAAGGGTAGATATGGGAGAACCAATTTTAAATCCAGAAAAGATTCCAGTTATATCAAGTGAAAATCCAGTAAAAAATTTAAAGTTAAAAGCTTTAGATAAAGAATTTATTTTTACTTGTGTATCTATGGGAAATCCGCATGCTATTACAGTAGTAAAAGACACAGAAAAATTTGATGTAGAAACTTATGGAAGAATATTGGAAGTAGACAAAGCTTTTCCAAATAAAACAAATGTTGAATTTGTTCAAATAGTAGACAAAGAACATATAAAAATGAGAGTATGGGAAAGAGGTGCAGGAGAAACTTTAGCTTGTGGAACAGGAGCATGTGCAACAGCAGTTGCCTGCCATTTAAATGGTCTTACAGATAGAAATGTATACATAGAATTACTTCGGAGGAACATTAAAAATAGAATGGAATAAAGAAGATAATCATATTTATATGACAGGACCAGCAGTAACAGTATTTGAGGGGGAATTAGAATGAGTTTAATAAATGAAAATTTTTTAAAATTACAAGATAGCTATTTATTTTCAACAATAGCAAAAAAAGTAGCAAAATTTACTGAAGAAAATCCAGAAAAGGAAATAATAAAACTTGGAATAGGTGATGTTACAAGGCCTATAGTTCCAGCATGTATAGAAGCTATGCATAAAGCAGTAGATGAAATAGGAACAAAAGAAGGTTTTAAAGGATATGGACCAGAGCAAGGTTATGATTTCTTAAGAGATGCAATAGTAAAAAACGATTATAAATCAAGAGGAATAGATGTAAAAAAAGATGAAATATTTGTATCAGATGGAGCAAAATGTGATTGTGGAAATATAGTAGATATTTTTGGAAAAGAAAATAAAGTAGCTATTACAGACCCTGTTTATCCTGTATATTTAGATACAAACATTATGTCAGGAAGAGATGTTATATACTTACCTGTAACAGCTAAAAATAACTTTATGCCAGAGCTACCAAAAGAAAAAGTAGATATGATATATCTATGTTTCCCAAATAATCCAACAGGAACAGTTTTAACAAAAGAAGAATTGAAGAAGTGGGTAGACTATGCTAAAGCAAATAATTCAGTAATTTTATATGATGCTGCATACGAAGCATTCATAACAGAAGAAAAAATACCACATAGTATTTATGAAGTAGAAGGAGCAAAGGAAGTTGCAATTGAGTTCAAAAGCTACTCAAAAACAGCAGGATTTACAGGAGTTAGATGTGCATATGTAGTAATACCAAAAGAGTTAAAAGGATATACAAAAGATGGAAAAGAAATAAGCTATAATAAGTTATGGAATAGAAGAACTTGTACAAAATTTAATGGTGTATCTTACATAGTACAAAGAGCAGCAGAAACAACATATTCTGAAAAAGGTAAAAAAGAAATAAAAGAAAATATAAATTATTATTTGGAAAATGCTAAAATAATAAAAAAAGGTTTAGAAGAAGCAGGATTTACATGCTATGGAGGGGTTAATTCACCATATGTATGGTTGAAAGTTCCAGATGGTATGACGTCTTGGGAGTTTTTTGATGAACTATTAGAAAAAGCAAATGTTGTAGGAACTCCAGGAAGTGGATTTGGACCTCATGGAGAGGGATATTTTAGATTAACAGCTTTTGGAACGAAGGAAAATACAATTAAGGCAATTGAGAGAATAAAAAAGGTAATGTAAAAAGAGAAGGTAGTGATTACTAAGAAAGTAGTCATTACCTTTTTATTAATTTTAAAATTGGTATGTAATAAATTGTTAAATAGTATTACAGATTAATCTAATCTGTTCATTATGTTCAAAAAGAGAATCTAGTATAAAAAATAAGGCACTTTCACTCAGGTTAAAATCATATACATATATACATTCTAATTATACTATAGGTTTGTAAATTACAATTAAATGAAAATAATACAAACATAAATTTGTAAAAAATGTTGACTTTTAATTATAATATTTATATAATTAGCAAAGAAAAAATTATAAAAGGTGGGCGAAAAATGAAGGAACAATTTTTAGAATTATTAAAAAAAGTAAAAAGAGAAGGAATAGACGAATTAATACAATTTTTAGAAAAATCAGATTTTTTTATTGCACCAGCAAGTACAAGATTTCATGGAAATCACGAAGGTGGTCTTGTAGAACATAGTATAAAAGTTTATGAAATATTAAAACATAAAGTAGAAAATAGCATATTAAAAATAGATATACCAGAAGAATCAATAATTATAATAGGATTATTACATGATATTTGTAAAACTAATTTTTATAAAGTAGATTTTAGAAATGCTAAAAATGCCTTGGGAGTTTGGGAAAAAGTACCATATTACACAATAGAAGATACAATACCATATGGACATGGAGAAAAATCAGTAATGATGATTACAGAATATATGAAATTAACACCAGAAGAAAAATACTCTATACGTTGGCATATGGGATACACTGAGCCAAAAGAAAATTATAATGCAATAGGAGCAAGCTATACAAAATATCCAATTGCTTTATTAACACATGAAGCAGACTTGGAAGCAACTTATTTTTATGATACATAAAAGTTAAATTAGAGAGGAAAAAAATGATAGCATATATAAAGGGAAAATTAGAAATGAAAATGACTGAATATGTAGTAATAGATGTTGGAGGCATTGGTTATAAAGTATTTATGTCAGAATTAGGAATAGAAAATATAGGAAATATAGGAGACACAGTAAAAGTACATACATATTACAGAGTAAGAGAAGATGACATAAGTATTTTTGGGTTTAATACCCTAGAAGAATTAAAGATGTTTGAACTTTTACTTGGAGTAAGTGGAGTAGGAGCCAAAACAGCTCTTACAATGCTTGCTGTATGTGAACCTTCTGAGTTTGCATTAGCTGTTATTTCAGAAGATGTAAAAGCATTAACAGGAATTCCTGGAATAGGACCAAAATCAGCTAAAAGAATAATATTAGAACTAAAAGATAAAATAAAGAAAGAACAAGAAGTAAAAGCTATAAAAGATACAATAGAAAATAAGGCAAGTTCAAAAATACAAATAGCTATTCAAAATGACGAAAAAGTAAAAGAAGCAATTTCAGCTCTTCAAGTTTTAGGATATAATAGAAAAGAAATAGAAAAAGCCTTTGAAAAATTACCAACGATAGAAATGTCAACAGAAGAATTAATAAGAAAAGGATTAGTAGCATTAGGAAAATAATAAAAATAGAGGTAGAGATTATGAATATGAATGAACCATTAGCATTTCGAGTAAGACCAAAAACATTAGAAGAATATATTGGTCAAGAACATGTATTACGGAAAAGATAAAATTTTATATAGAACAATTAAAGCAGATAGACTATCTAGTATCATTCTATTTGGACCTCCAGGATGTGGAAAAACTTCACTTGCAAGAGTAATAAGTGAAACAACGAAATATAAATTTTACAAAATAAATGCAGTAACAGCAGGAGTAGCAGATATAAAAAAAGTAATAGAAGAAACAAAAAACTTCATGCTAAATCCAACAGGAAAAAGCATATTATTTATAGATGAAATTCATAGATTTAACAAATTACAACAAGATGCTCTACTTCCTTATGTAGAAAATGGAACAATAATACTAATAGGAGCTACAACAGAAAATCCATATTTTGAAGTAAACAAAGCTTTAATTTCAAGATCAATGGTTGTAAAGCTAGATCCATTAACAGAGGACAATATATACGATATTTTAAAAAATGCAATAAAAAATAAAGATGGGCTTGGAGAATATAATATAAAAATTGAAGATGCTACATTAAAAAAATTAGCTACAATATCCAATGGTGATGTAAGAACAGCACTAAATGGATTAGAAGTAGCAACTTTAACAACAGCAATGAGTGATGATGGTTATATTCATTTAACAGATGAAGATATAAAAAATAGTGTTCAAAGTAAAAAGGCGATTTTCGATAAAAACGGTGAGCAACATTATGATAATATTAGTGCATTCATTAAATCAATGAGAGGTTCAGATCCAGATGCAGCAGTATTTTATTTAGCACGTGCGTTAAATGGTGGAGAAGATCCAATGTTTTTAGCTAGAAGAATAGTAATATGTGCATCAGAAGATGTTGGAATGGCAAATCCAAATGCGTTAGTTGTTGCAAATAGTGCAATGCAAGCAGTACATATGATAGGAATGCCAGAAGCAAGAATATTATTGTCAGAAGCAGCTATTTATGTAGCAACATCAAAAAAATCAAATGCATCATATATGGCAATAAACAAAGCGTTAGAAGATGTTAAAACAAAAGACACAGGAGAAGTTCCAATGCATATTAGGAATGCTCCTATAGAAAAAATGAAAGAATTAGGCTATCATGAGGGATACTTGTATCCACATGATTTCCCAGGACACTATGTAGAGCAACAATATCTTCCAGATAAAATGGTTGGAACTAAATATTATGTAAAAGATGAAAAATGAGTTATATTACTATGTAATATAGCTCTTTTTTAAAAATAAAATGAATAAATTCTGAAAAAAACTTCAAAATAATAGTATGAATAAAAACAAAATTTTTTTAAAAATGGCAATAGGTTTTATAGCTGGAATAATAAGCGGACTATTTTCTACTGGAGGAGGAATGATATTAGTTCCAGCATTTATATATTTATTAAAAATCAAAGATATAAAAGCAAGAGGAACATCAATATTTTGTATTTTACCTATGGTATTAACAAGTAGTTTTTTCTATTATAAAGGAAACTATATTAATTGGAAAATAGCATTTTTATGTGCTCTAGGAGGTGCAATAGGGGGATATATAGGAGCAAGATTATTAAAAAAATTGCCAGAAAAGATATTAAAAAGTGCTTTTGCTATATTTTTAATATATGTAGCAGTTAGAATGTTAACAGCAAATTAAACAATTGCAAAAATAAAAATCGGAAACATTCCAAATCGGAGGTAGAAATATGATAGAAATTCTTATTGGAATGATATCTGGAATTGTAAGTGGAACGGGTATGGGAGGAGGAACAATCTTAATATTTCTTCTTACTTTTATGATGGGAATAGAGCAACATGTGGCTCAAGCGACAAACTTAATATTCTTTATTCCAACTTCAATTGTTGCAATAATTATAAATATAAAAAATAAAAATATTGATTTAAAATTAGCAATAATAATATCTATATTTGGTATTTTAGGAGCTATTATAGGCTCTAATATATCAGTATATACAGATGTTAAAATATTAAAAAAATGTTTTGGAGTTTTTTTAATAATAGTTGCGATTAATGAAATATATTCCATAATAAGATTGTATAAAAAAGATAAAAAAACAAATAATAAATAAAAAGAGGAGGGATTTTTATGAAATTTGTAAAAGGAGTTGTAATTGGAGGTTTAATAACTACGGGATTTGTTATGATGTATGCAGAAACAGGAAAAATGAATAAAAAAATGATTATGAAAAAAGGTAAACAATTAGCAAAAAAGATGGGAATTATGTAATAAGGTAAAAGATGCTTATAGGAGATAAAACTCAAAATAAGCATCTTTTTTTTATCAAACTAAAATTAACAGATATTTATAGTTTTATTAGAAATTCATATCTTTAAAATCTTCTTCTTTTAAAAAGCCGTCTTTTTTATCACATTTTTTACATGGTTCATGTTTTTCATCAATAAAACAATCACATTTATCGCATTTATTACCTTTTAGGCATTTGCCTTCATGATGACATTTTGCACATATTTTTACTTTTTTTGTATCATTAACCCAGATTTGTAAAGCATATTCTTTTCCAGGGCATAAAGGACCAAATACAAATTCTCCTTCTTTATCAGTGAAAGTATGACCTATAGGTATTCTTTCTTCTTTGCCATGTTCGCATACTACTTCAACTAATTTTACAACAGCATTATCTACAGGCTCTTTAAAACAATTTTTTACAACACCATATATAACATCACGGTTATCTTCTGGTAAAGTAATATCTAAATCAAATTGTTTGCCTCCTGAAATAACACCATCAACATCTAAAACTGGGCAATAAGGTTTTTTTCCTTCCATATCCATATTTCTCATTCCTTTCTTATAAACAACTTAAATGTTGTTTGTATATAATATGAAGAAAAAAGACGAAAGTTGAATTATTTTGTATGATATTTTATGTGAAATAAATAGTAGGTATAAACGACTAAAGGTATATATTGAAAAAAGAGATAATATAAAATAAAATATGAATGTTTTTCCTATAACAAGCATAAAATTAAAGTAGCTTTAAATAGGAGGTTTTTTTATGTTTTTCGTATTTAATAAACAAAAAATATATACATATGCAGTATCTTTAGTAACAGTAATAGTATTATTCTTTGTAGCAAGTAACTTTGGTCAAGAAAATCAGAAGACAGTAGAGACATCTGCTGAGAACCAAAAACTACTACCAATTTATAATGTACAAACAGAAGAAAATAAAGTTGCTTTTACAATGAATTGTGCATGGAATGCAGATGATATAGATAGCATATTAGAAACATTACAAAAAAACAATATAAAGATAACATTTTTTATGGTAGGAGATTGGATTGAAAAGTTCCCAGAAGCAGTAAAAAAGATAAAAGATGCGGGACATGAAATAGCAAGCCATAGTGATACACACCCACATGTAAATAATTTAACATATGAAGAAAATATTAATGAAATAGAAAAAAGTAACGATAAAATTGAAAAAATAACAGGAAATAGAACAAAAATATACAGGGCGCCATATGGAGAATATAATAACACAGTAATAAAAGCAACAAGAGATAAAGGATATTTCTGTATTCAATGGAATCTAGATACTTTAGATTATACAGGAATTACAGGAGACGAAATGTGGAATAGGTTAAAAGAAAAGATAAAAGCTGGTGATATTATACTTAGCCATAATGGAACTAAGCATACAGCAGACAGTTTAGATATGATAATAAAAAATATAAAAGCAAAAGGCCTTGAAGTTGTTAGAATATCAGATTTAATATATCAAGAAAATTATACAATTAATAATAATGGAACACAAATAAAAAGTAAATAATGTATAAAATTGGAAATGTAGGACATAATAAAAATAAAAAAATGTAAGGGGATAAAAAATGACTTTTATTGGAATGATTTCAGATCATAAAAGTTTTGACAAGGTAAAGGAAGAATTGAAAGAAACACAATTAGAGTTAATTCATATTAATAAAAAAAGTATAGGAAATATAAAAAATATAAAATTTGAAATTATCATAATAAATTCAAATCTGGAAAATTTTACGAATGAAATTAATATAATTGAAAAATTATGTTCAAAATCAAAATATGTAATTATTAATACAGACATAAATTTACAATTTGAAATTTTAAATCAAGATAAAACTAATATTATAACTTATGGATTAAACCAAAAAGCAGATGTAACAGTATCTAGTATAACAGATGCTAATATACTAATATATTTACAAAAAAACATATTAAATAGAAAAAATCAAATAATAGAAATAGGAGAAAAGAGAATAAAAATAAGTGAAAATGAGAGAGTAATGGTTTATGAAATTTTGATAATATATATAATATATTTAATTAATGATAATTCCATAATTAACAAAACACAGGAAAAATCTAACTTTTTTGAACAAAATTAACTTTTTATGTAGACAAAACCAAAAAAATGGTGTATAATAGTAACTGTAGTTAATCGTACACAAAGAAAAATATACAATTAAGTTATTTGAAAAATAAAGGCAAATAACTTATGCAAAATTATAAAATAATTTTGTAAACCGAGGATAAATAAAAAAATAGGGAGGAAAAAAATTGGATACAAATTATTTAGAAAACAACTATTTAACATTAGTTGGTAAAGTTACAGGAGAAAAGAAATTTAGTCATGAAATTTATGGAGAAAGCTTTTATATATTTAACTTAATGATACCTCGTTTAAGTGGAAATAGTGATATTATACCTATTACTGTTTCAGAAAGATTGATTAAAGAAGATACATTACAAGAAGGAAACAAACTATTAGTAAAAGGTCAATTTAGATCTTATAATAGCTACGAAAATGAAAGAAACAGATTAATACTAACTGTTTTTGCAAAAGACATTACAGAACTAGAAGACGATAATGAAGAAGAAATAGAAGAAAATGAAATGGTAAAAAAAGACATGATAACAAATGAAGTTGTATTAATAGGATATATTTGTAAAAAACCTATTTATAGACAAACACCATTTGGAAGAGAAATATCAGATATTTTACTTGCTGTAAACAGAGCTTATAATAAGTCAGATTATATTCCATGTATAGCATGGGGAAGAAATGCAAGATTTTGTCAAAACTTAGAAGTAGGTAGTCAAGTAAAAGTTGTTGGTAGAGTCCAATCAAGAACTTATGAGAAAAAGCATGAAGATGGTACAGTAGAAACTAGAGTTGCTTATGAAGTTTCAATTGGAAGTTTAGAAGTTATTGAAGAAAAAAATAATGAAAATGAAGTAGAAAAAGAAAATCAAGAAGCTGTGTAAAAATATAAAATAGATTATATTACTATAATAAGTTTAATAATTAAAATTATAACAATAAATTTTATAAAAAGGTTTCAAAAGTCTAGTCTTTTGAAACTTTTTTTGTTATAATTTTAACAACAAAATTAATAAGAAGAGGTATATAATGAGTACAGTAAAAAATAAGGAAGTTTCTAAAACTAAAAAGATAAATTCAATTATCAAATTTAATATAATGGCAATTATATTAATAGCAATTTTTTGCATAGCATTAACACCAGTCACTTTGCAAAATGATACTTTTTATACAATAAAAATAGGAGAACATATAGTAAAAGATGGAATTGACATGCAAGATCCATTTTCATGGCATGAAAATTTAGCATACACATATCCACATTGGGCATATGATGTAATAACTTATTTTATTTATAATTCGTTTGGCATGACTGGAATATATGTTACAACATGTATTTTATCAGCAATATTAGGCATTTCAATTTATCTAGTAAATACTAAATTAGCTAAAAATCAGATATTATCATTTTTAATAACAATAGGAGTTATGTATTTAATAAGAGGATATATAGCAGCAAGAGCGCAATTAGTAACTTTTATATTATTTATTTTAACTATATTTTTTATTGAGAAGTTTTTAGAAAGCAAAAAGAAAAGATATGCAATAGGATTAATTATAATTCCAATATTAATTGCTAACTTACACTTAGCAGTATTTCCATTTTACTTTGTATTATATTTGCCATATATAGCACAATACATTATTGCATGTTTTGCAGAAACTATTATATATAGAAAAACAACTGCTAGACAACTAAAGAATAAAATAAAAAAATTATCTAAAATGGAAAATCAAGAAGAAAAATTATCAGAGGCAAAGAAAGAATTAAAAGAGTTAGAAGAAAAAATAGATAAAATAAAAATAAAAAGAAGTAAAGAATTACAAAATCCTTATAAAATAAAATTAAATAGAAATGACAATGTTAAATGGCTAATTTTAATTATGATAATTTGTTTATTTACAGGACTATTAACACCATTAGGAACAACACCATATACGTATTTAGTAAAAACAATGCAAGGAAATACAACTCAAAATATAAATGAACATTTACCAATGACAATTACAAATGAAACAGAAGTAATTTGTACTTTAATATTATTTTTAGCAATGTTAATATTTACAAAGGTAAAAATAAGATTAAGTGACTTATTTATGCTAGGGGGATTGTGCTATTTAATGTTAGCATCTAGAAGGCAAATAACAATGTTTGCTTTAGTGTGTTCACTTATATTTAATAGGTTAATAATGGATTTAATAAGTCAATATACAAAAATAAAATTAGAAGATATTATGAAAAAAATTACAAGTGCAATTGGAATTATTAGTATATCAATTATAATGTTAGGATTTAGTTATTACATGGCAAAAGATAAAATTAATGATTCTTATATTGATGAATCAACTTATCCTGTACAGGCATGTGATTATATATTAAATAATATAGACTTAGGACAAGCTAGATTTTATAATGAATATAATTATGGATCTTATATGTTATATAGAGGAATTCCAGTATTTATAGATTCAAGAGCAGATTTATATGCACCAGAATTTAGTGGTAAACAAGATGATATATTTATGGATTTTATAGAAACATCAAATATAAGTAAATTTTATGAAGATACTTTTGAAAAATACAAAATAACACATGTTATAACATATAAAAATTCTAAAATGAATATGATTATAGCTAAAACAAATGATAAGAAATATAAAGAATTATATAGTGATAAGTATTTTGTTGTATATGAAAGAATCACTGAATAATAGAGCGTAAATATAGAAAATTGTTTTATCTTTAAATCATGTATTAATACAAAAAATATTTTTGTATAAAAAGATAGGAAGTAAATTAATGGAAAAGATTATTGTAAAAAAAGAGGAAGAGAATAATAGGATAGATGCTTATTTATCAACTAAAATAGAAACTGCTTCAAGAGTTACAATTCAGAGATTAATAGAAGAAGGAAAAATTTTAGTAAACAATAAAAAGACAAAAGCATCATATAAAATTCAAGAAAAAGATGAAGTTATAGTAGAAGAAGATAAACCAAAAGAAGTATCTATAAAAGCACAGAATATACCAATTGAGATTCTTTATGAAGATAATGACATTATTGTAGTAAACAAGCCAAAAGGACTAGTTGTTCATCCTGCAAATGGAAATCCAGATGGAACATTAGTAAATGCAATAATGGCTATTTGTAAAGGAACTTTATCTGGAATTGGAGGAGAATTAAGACCAGGAATTGTACACAGATTAGACAAAGATACATCAGGAGTACTTATAGTTGCAAAAAATGATATAGCTCATGTAAAAATGAGTGAACAAATAAAAAAGCACGAAGTAGAAAAAACATATATAGCATTAGTAAAAGGAATAGTTAAGGAAAATCAAGCAACAATAAACATGCCAATCGGAAGAAGCACAAAAGATAGAAAAAAAATGGCAGTAAATAAAAAAGGAAAAGAAGCAATTACACATTTTAAAGTAATAGAAAGATTTCCAAAATATAATTGTACATTACTAGAAATAAAAATAGAAACAGGAAGAACACATCAAATAAGAGTACATTTATCTGAAATAGGATATCCTGTTATAGGAGACGAAGTATATTCTAATGGAAAAAATCAGTGGAACATAAAAGGGCAATGCTTACATGCTAAAAGTTTAAAATTTAAACATCCAGTTACAAAAAAAGAGATGTTTATAGAAGCTGAACTACCAAAATATTTTAAAGATATTATAGAACAAATGAGACAAAGGGGGACAGGTCTTTAGTGTCTCATTAAAAGTAGATAGAGTTAAAATAAAAAAATAATAAAGAAATGAGACACTAAAGACCTGTCCCCTCTGTCTCAAGGAGGAAATATGGAGCAAATAAGGTTACAAAAATATCTTGCAGATGCTGGAATTGCGTCTAGAAGAAAAGCAGAGGAGTTAATTAAACAGGGAAAGGTATATGTTAATGGAAAAATAGTAAATGAGTTAGGAACAAAAGTAACACCTAATGTAGATGAAATAAGATATGAGGGAAAGAAAGTAGAAATAGAAGAAAAGTATATTTATATTTTGTTAAATAAACCTATAGGATATGTAACAACAGTAAAAGATCAATTTAATAGAGATTCAGTTATGGATTTAGTAAAAATAAGAAAAAGACTAGTACCTGTTGGAAGATTAGATATGTATACATCAGGAGCTTTAATTCTTACGAATGATGGTGAATTTGTTTATAAAGTAACACATCCAAAACATGAGATAGAAAAGACATATACAGTAACAATAAAAGGAATTATAAAAAAAGAAGAAGTTAAAAATTTGGAAATAGGAGTAGATATAGGAGAATATATAACAAAACCTGCCAAAGTAAAGATTTTAAAAACTGATGAAGAAAAAAATATTTCAAGACTAGAAATTACAATTCATGAAGGAAAAAATAGACAAGTTAGGAAAATGTGTGAAGCAATTGGTCATAGTGTTTTAGCCTTACACAGAAGTAAGATTGCTGGAATAGGAGTAAAAGATATACCACTTCGGAAAATGGAGATATTTAAATAATAAAGAAGTAAGAAAAATTTTAAATGAAAATATTGAAAAATAAGATTAGACGGGATATAATAAACCAAAAACATAAGATAAAAGGAGAAAATAACGAATGAATACAATGAGAATTATGCCAGAAGGATGGAATAATGAAGTCACAAAATTAAATCAAACAAATGTGAAACAGTATATAAAAAACAATGAAACAGTACAAGGACTTGTGAAAAAATGTGATGATAATTATAATTTATATGTAAGTTTTGAAAATGGATTAAATGGAATTATACCAAGGAAAGATGTAGAAGGGATTAACTTACAAGAAAATGGACTACCAAAAGTAAATTTATGTACAGGTAAAGTAAATAAATTTGTACAATTTAAAGTGAGAGATATAGACCCAGAAATGCAACTAATTTTATCAAGAAGAGAGGTTCAAGAAGAAGCATTGGATTGGGTAAAAAATGATTTAAAAATAGGCGAAAAAGTAACAGGAATAGTAAAAAATATAAAACCATATGGAGCTTTTGTAGAAATTGGTGGTGGAGTTGTAGGATTAGTTCATATAGAAGATTTATCAGTTGCTAGAATTAAAACACCATATGAAAGAGTAAGAATTGGACAAAAAATAGAAGTTGTGGTAAAATCTATAGATAGAGAGCAAGGAAAAGTAATTTTATCTTATAAAGAGACATTAGGTTCATGGGAAGAAAATGTAGAAAAATTTACTACAGGAATAAAAGTAAAAGGAAAAGTAAGAGAAACAGAAAAACACAAAAATGGAATTTTTATTGAACTTACTCCAAACTTAGTAGGAATGGCAGAATATGAAGAGGGACTTCAATATGGACAAGATGTAGAAGTATATATAAAGAAAATTGATGCAGATAAGAAAAAAGTAAAGTTATTAATTGTTTAAACTAGTATTAAAAAATAATTTATATAAATTAAAAGAGGAGGAATTGAAATGGTTGAAGATAACCAGATAAAAGCACAGATATCACCATTTGCTATTAGAGAAGGAGAAATTAAAACTTTTGATGGTAAAGACGGATATGTGTCAATGAATCAAATTGTACATAAGATAAATATTGGTCATATAAATGAAATTCATTTTGCAATATTGGACTTAGTAAATGAATTTGAATTTATTACTTCAAGACAGTTATATCAAATGTTAGAAATTAAAGGATTCGATCCAAAATCTCAAGATAAATTAAATAATAAATTAGAGCAATTAGTGAAATCAAAAATTTTAACTAGATATTATTTTACTTCAGAAGAAGGAAAAGGAATATATAGAATTTATTGCTTAGAAAAAATGGGAAAATATTTATTAAATTCAAAAGAAACTGAATGTAAATGGCAACCATCTGATAACACGAAGCCAGTTGCAATGATAAAGAAAAGATTAGCTGGAAACCAAACATTAATTGCATATTTAAGAAAAGTAAAAGCTTTTGATAGTTATATAGTAAAACCAGCAATTAATGCAAAAATAGCAGGAAAAGTTTTTAAAGCAACTGGAGGAGCAGTTAAATTAACCAAAAATGGAAAATCTATTCAATTTGTTTTTGAAGCAATTAGAAGAGAACAAGACTGGAAAAAGAAATTAATAGATAAAATGATTTTATATAAAGATTTTTATGAAAATTTTGTACCAGGAGATTCAGGATTTTCAGGAATGCCACAATTAATATTGATTTGTGAGGATGAAAAACATATGGCAGAAGCATTCAAAGAAATTGTAACAAATCAAGTTGAAATACCTCAAATAAAATTGTATTTTACAACTGATTTAAGACAAAACGAGGAAACATTAGAGAATACCTTGGTAGAGTTTAAATTAGAAAATGGAAAATATAAAAAAGAAAATGTTGAATTAAAATTATTAGGAATGTAACAAAAAAAGAGTTAAGTTAGAAAATATCTAATATTAACTCTTTTTTATATTATAAAAATACCTAAGTTTTTAAATTCCTAAAATCTTTTTTGCTTTTTCTACATCTTCATCACTAGCAGGAGAAACACCTTCCAAAGGATAAGTAATACCAAGTTTTTCCCATTTATATCTTCCAAGATTATGATAAGGTAGCAATTCAACTTTTTGAACAGTTTTTAATGTAGAAATAAAATTCTTTAATTTCAATAAATCATCTTTATCATCAGTATATCCAGGAACTAAAACTTGTCTAATCCACATTTTTATATTATTATCACTCAGATATTTTGCAAATTCTAATTCAAGTTTATTTGATTTTCCAACCAAATTTTTACACTTTTCATCATCAATGTGTTTAATATCTAATAAAACCAAATCGGTTACAGATAAAACCTTTTTAATATCTTCTGTTAAAGCAACCATTCCAGATGTATCAATACAAGTATGGATATGCTGTTCTTTTAACTTTGAAAAAAGTTCGAAAATAAATTTGGCTTGTAAAAGAGGTTCACCACCAGTAATAGTAACGCCACCATTAGGGAAGATATAGTTCTTGTAGTTCATTATTTTATTAAATATATCATCTAAAGATTTGTAACTACCACCTTTCATATCCCAAGTATCTCTATTGTGACAATATTTACATTGTAAATGACAACCTTGTAAGAAAAGTACAAAACGAATACCCGGTCCATCTACTGTACCAAAAGATTCAACAGAATGAACTTTAGCATAATATCTTAAATCTTTTTCTTCCATTTAAATGCTCCTTACTTAAGAACAAAATATTTTAAATTTTTTCATGTATTGTTCTATTAATTACATCTAATTGTTGTTCTCTTGTTAATTTAACAAAATTAACTGCATATCCTGAAACTCTTATTGTTAATTGAGGATATTTTTCAGGGTGTTCCATTGCATCTTCTAATAGACTTCTATCAAAAACATTTACATTAATATGATGACCTGTTTGTGTAAAATATCCATCAAGCATATTTACTAAATTGTTTACACGTTCTTCTTCTGTTTTTCCAAGAGTTCCTGGAGTAATAGAAAATGTATAAGAAATTCCATCTTGAGCAGAATCAAATGGTAATTTAGCAATTGAATTCATAACTGCTAATGCACCATTAGTATCTCTTCCATGAAGAGGGTTTGCACCAGGTCCAAATGGAGCGCCAGCTCTTCTACCATCAGGAGTATTTCCTGTTGCTTTACCATAAACTACATTTGAAGTAATTGTTAAAATAGATAAAGTATGAGTAGAATTTCTATAAGTTTGATGTTTTCTTAATTTATCCATAAAATTCTTTACTATATCAACAGCAATTTGATCAACTTTATCATCATCATTACCGAATTTTGGGAAGTCACCTTCTATTTCATAATCAACAGCCAAACCTGTTTCATCTCTAATAACTTTAACTTTTGCATATTTAATAGCAGATAAAGAGTCTGCAACTACAGATAAACCAGCAATTCCACAAGCCATTGTACGATAAATTTCTCTATCGTGTAAAGCCATTTCAATTGCTTCATAAGAATATTTATCATGCATATAATGAATAGCATTTAAAGCTTTAATATAAATTTTTGCTACATAATCCATCATTTGATTAAATTTATCCATTACTTCATTATAATCCAAATATTCAGAAGTAATAGGTTCGAATTTTGGAGTTACTTGTTTTCCAGTTTTTTCATCTTTTCCACCATTAATTGCATATAGTAAAGTTTTAGCTAAATTTGCCCTAGCACCAAAGAATTGCATTTGTTTTCCAATTTTCATAGGAGAAACACAGCAAGCGATTCCATAATCATCTCCTAAAGTTATTCTCATTAAATCATCATTTTCATATTGAATTGAAGAAGTTTTTATAGATAAATCAGTAGTGAATTTTTTAAATCCTTCAGGTAGTCTAGTTGACCATAATACAGTTAAATTTGGTTCAGGAGCAGGTCCTAAATTTTCTAATGTGTGTAAAATTCTAAAAGAATTTTTTGTAACTAAAGTTCTACCATCAATTCCCATACCACCAATACTTTCTGTTACCCATACAGGGTCTCCACTAAATAATTCATTATATTCAGGAGTTCTAAGAAATCTAACTAATCTTAATTTCATAACAAAATGATCCATAATTTCTTGAGCTTCTTCTTCAGTAATAGTACCATTTTTTAAATCTCTTTCAAAATAAATATCTAAGAAAGTAGAAGTTCTACCAATACTCATAGCAGCACCATTTTGATCTTTAATAGCACCTAAATATCCAAAGTATAACCATTGAACAGCTTCTATACTATTTTTTGCAGGTTGAGAAATATCAAATCCATATTTAGAAGCCATAATTTTTAAGGCATTCAAAGCTTTAATTTGTTCGCTGATTTCTTCTCTTTCACGAATTATTTCTTCTGTTAATTCATCAACATCTAAAACATTTAATTCTTGTTTCTTTTCATCTATTAAAATATCAACACCATAAAGCGCAACTCTTCTATAATCTCCTATAATTCTTCCACGACCATAACCATCAGGAAGACCTGTAATTAAATGAGAACTTCTAGCAGCTCTTATGTCTGGTGTATATACGTCAAATACTCCATCATTATGAGTTTTTCTATATTTATGAAAAATTTCTTCTACTTCTTCATCTACTTTTCTTCCATATGCTTCACAAGATTTTTCAACTATTCTTATACCACCAAATGGCATTATAGCTCTTTTTAGAGGACTATCAGTTTGAAGTCCTACTATATCTTCTAAATCTTTATCAATATAACCAGCCTCATGAGAAGCAACAGTTGATATTGTTTTTGTATCTATATCAAGAACTCCACCTTCTGAATCGTGTTCTTTTTTGTAAAGATCAAGAACTTCGTTCCAAAGCTTTTTTGTTTTTTCTGTTGTTCCTGTTAAGAAAGAACTATCTCCCTCATAAGGCGTATAATTCTTTTGAATAAAATCTCTTACATTAATTTCTGATTCCCAATCTCCCTTTTTAAAATCTTTCCATTGTTCAAATTTCATAATTTACCTCCTCATATAATTATATTATTTACTAATTAATCATTTATTATAATAACATATCATAAAAACATTATCAATCAAAATAAAAAAAATAAATGTAAACATTTTGTGTCCACATTTATTTTATAACTTCAATTATTATTAATCATCATTATTATCAGATTCTGCAATTACTTTTGCTATATCATAAATAAGTCTTTGTTTTTCAGAAGAACAACCTTTTAGTAATTCTGAAAATTCTTTATCTAAATAGTTAGTTGAATTGCTAGAAGCACCATTTAAAATATAACCTTCTGAAACATCTAACAATCTACATAGCTGATTTAATCTTTTCAAATTTATATGTGAGTTTCCTCTTTCAACTCTGCTTAAAAATGCGACAGAAATGTCAATTTGTTCTGCTAAATCTTCTTGTGTTAAATTTTTAGCAAGTCTTGCCTGTTTTATTCTTTGACCGATTACGCTATAATCTAAAGCCATTTTTATCACCTTCCTATTTTTTAAAACATAATAGCATTTTATGGTTTAAATTTACAGAAACTAAAATATACAGGTGCAACCTATAGGTTAAAATGATTGCTGAATTGATAGTTGAGTATTAAACAAACGAGAAAAAGTAAGAAAAATGAAGTAAAAAGAAATAAAAAAGAGAAAAAATAGCAAAAAAAGGAAATTATGAAAAGCATTTTTACTATAAAAAGACAAATTAAGCCAAAAAAAGTATACATAATTTGATTTTTGGGAAAATATATAGTATAATAGAAATTGGTCGCGTTTTAAATACAATCAAAAAAAGGAGAGTGAATATATATTTTAAACAGGAAATTAAAATACTGTACAAAAGAAATTTTAAAGTATTTTAACATCATACTAATAGCTATTGGTTTTATAATCGCGATAATATTAATCAAATATAAACCAAGTTATATAGTAAGTATATCTGGAAAAGAATTAGGAATTATTCAAAATAAACAATCTTTAGAAGAATTAATAGAAAATAAAGTTATTGCGACAAGTCAAAAAAATATTGACACAGTTGAAATGAAAGAAAACCCAGAATATGAGTTAAAGCTTGTAGACAGAACACTTAAGACAAACGATGACCAAATTATAAATGAAATTCAAGAAAATTTACTTATAACATATAAATATTATGAAATAGCTTTTAATAATGAAAAAATAAATTCAGTAAATACAATAGAAGAAGCAGAGGAATTAATTAAACAAATTAAGGATGATAATGAAGAAAAAGAATTAGATTTGAGTATTATAGAAAAATACACTCAAAATGAGGATGAAGTTAATACTACAAAAATAGAAGTAGCTAAGCAAGAATCAGAAGAAATGATAAAAGAAAAAATAGAAAAACAAAAAGAAGAAAAAGAAGAGGAATTAATGCCAGAAGTTAATGGTATAAAACTAGCCTTAAAACCTATATCAGGAACAATTACTTCTAGATATGGAGAAAGTAGTAGTCTTAGAAAATCAACTCATACAGGATTAGATATAGCAGCTACTACAGGAACGCCAATTAAAGTTGTCGCAGATGGAATTGTAACTAATGCAAGTTACAGTGGTTCATATGGGAATTTGGTAAAAATTAGCCATGGAGATGGAGTTGAAACTTGGTATGCGCATACAAGTAAAATGTATGTAACAGTAGGGCAAAAGGTTTCAGCAGGAGATACTATAGCAGCGGTTGGATCAACAGGAAATTCAACAGGAGCTCATTTACATTTTGAAATCAGAATTAATGGTAACCATGTTAATCCACAAAAATATCTGTATAATTAAAAATAAAACAAACTATATTTATATATGGTTTGTTTTATTTTTGATTATAGAAGAAAATATTATACGTGAAAAAAATATATTTTTAAGACTTTTTGTAAAAAATACATATATTCATAAAATAATTTGTGTTTTTATCGATCGCTTACGTTTTAATAAACATTTCGGTTTTTATATTATAAAAAATTCTGTAAATTTACTATAATATAATTATAATTTTTTATTAATATAGCAAATAGTGTTCTAAAATGTTAAAAACAATATATAATATTATAATAAAAATAAAAACTATAAGTAATTTTTCTTGACAAAAAATTCTAATAATATATAATAAAAATGGTTAGAATAAACAAAAGAATAAAAGGAGGATAATTTATGTCTGAAGAGATAAACCAAGAAGAAAAAGTAGAGAAAATGATTGATGATTTAGTAAAAAGAGCTAAAATTGCATCAGAAGAATATTTAAAATTAGATCAAAAAACAGTAGATAATATAACTAAAGCGATGTCTATGGCAGGACTAGAACATCATATGGAACTTGCAAAAATGGCTGTAGAAGAAACAGGCAGAGGAATTTATGAAGATAAAATAACAAAGAATATGTTTGCAACAGAATATATTTATCATAGTATAAAACATGAAAAAACTGTAGGAATTATAAAAGAAAATGAAGAAGAAGGATATGTTGAAATTGCTGAACCAGTTGGAATTATTGCAGGAGTAACACCGGTTACAAATCCAACATCAACTACAATGTTTAAATCTATTATATCAGCAAAAACAAGAAATGTTATTATATTTGGTTTTCATCCATCTGCTCAAAAATGTAGTTCAAAAGCAGCAGAAATTCTGAGAGATGCGGCAGTAAAAGCAGGAGCTCCAAAAGATTGCATTTTATGGATAGAAGAACCAAGTATTTTAGCAACAAGATTACTAATGAACCATCCAGGAGTCAATTTAATTTTGGCAACAGGTGGAACAGGAATGGTAAAATCAGCATATTCTTGTGGAAAACCAGCATTAGGTGTTGGACCAGGAAATGTACCATGCTATATTGATAAAACAGCAAAGTTGAGAACATCTGTTAATGATTTAGTTCTATCAAAAGCTTTTGATAATGGAATGATATGCGCATCAGAACAAGCTGTTTTAGTAGATAGGGATATTTATGAAGAGTTTGAAAAACTCATGAAAGAAGATGGATGTTATTTTGTAAGTCCAGAAGAAAAAAATAAATTACAAGAAAGTATGTTTGAAAAAACAGAAGAATATGGTTATAAATTAAAATCTCATGTACCAGGCCAATCACCATGTACTATTGCTAAAGAAGCAGGGTTTGAAGTACCTGAAGATACAAAAGTTTTAGTAGTATACGAAGAAGGGATTGGAAACGAATATCCTTTTTCAAAAGAAAAACTAAGTCCAGTTTTAACATACTATATTGTAGAAAATGAAGAAGAAGGAATTGGTAAAGCAGAAAAATTATTGGAATTTGGAGGACTAGGTCATTCAGCAGTTATTCATTCTGAAAATAAAGAAACCATTTTAAAATTCTCAAAAAAAATGAAGGCAGGTAGAATTATTGTAAATTCACCATCAACTCATGGTGCAATAGGAGATATATATAATACTAATATGCCATCACTTACACTTGGATGCGGATCATTTGGTGGAAATTCAACAACAGCAAATGTATCTTCAGTAAATTTAATTAATATTAAAAGAACAAGTAAAAGGAGAGTTAATATGCAATGGTTTAAGGTTCCAGAGAAAATATATTTTGAAGCAGGAGCAATTCAATATTTAGAAAAAATGCCAGAAATAGAAAGAGCTTTTATTGTAACAGATGAATCAATGGTAAAATTAGGATATGTAGATAAAATATTATATCATTTAAGAAAAAGACAACAATATGTACATTCTGAAATATTTAGTGAAGTAGAATCAGATCCATCTTTTGATACAATAAAAAGAGGAGTAAAGGCAATGGAAAGTTTTCAACCTGATGTTGTTATAGCATTAGGAGGAGGAAGCCCAATTGATGCAGCGAAAGGTATGTGGTTATTTTACGAATATCCAGATGCAGATGCAGAAGGAATGAAATTAAAATTTATGGATATTAGAAAACGTACTTATAAGTTCCCTAAATTAGGTAAAAAATGTAAGATGGTAGCAATACCAACAACTTCTGGAACAGGCTCAGAAGTAACTTCTTTTGCTGTTATAACAGACAAAGAAAAAAATAAAAAATATCCATTAGCTGATTATGAATTAACACCAGATGTAGCAATTGTAGATCCAGATTTAGTAATGAGTTTACCAAAATCAATTACAGCAGATACAGGAATGGACGTTTTAACACATGCAATCGAGGCATATGTTTCAAATATGGCTTCTGACTATACAGATGGATTAGCAGAAAAGGCAGCAGAATTAGTAGTAAAATATTTAAAAACAGCATATGATGAGGGAACAAACAAAAATGCAAGAGAAAGAATGCATAATGCAAGTACAATAGCAGGAATGGCATTTACAAACGCTTTCTTAGGAATAAACCATTCTCTAGCTCATAAAATGGGGGCAGAATTTCATTTACCACACGGAAGAATAAATGCTATTTTATTACCATATGTTATTAGATACAATAGTAGCAAGCCAACTAAATTTGTGTCATTCCCTAAATATGAGTATTTTATAGCAGATGAGAAATATTATCAATTAGCAAAAAAACTAGGACTAAAAGCAGATTCTAAAGAAGAAGGAATTAATAGTTTAATTGAAAAGATAAAAGAGATGAATTCTCATATGAATATTCCTAAATCTTTCAAGGAAGCAGGAATAGAAGAAGAAGAATTTTTAGCTAAAGTAGATATGTTAGCTGATAGAGCTTTTGAAGATCAATGTACAACAGCAAATCCAAGATTACCTTTAGTTAGTGAATTAAAACAAATTCTTTTAGATAGCTATTATGGAAAATAAAACAGATAAAGAATCATATAGTAAGTATATGGTTCTTTTTTATATATTATAACAGTAACAAATTCTTACACTATTTAATTATACTATAATATTTATTATATCTTGGAAAATACAATAAATTTAATTGACCAAAATATATAATATATGTATAATAAAAAAATAATAGGAGGTATAAAAATGGATATTACAATTGATGTAAATGATTACAAATTAAATGTAAGAGCAGCCTGTGTTATTAAGCATAATAATAAAATTTTAGTACATAAGAATATTAATTCAAATTATTATTGTTTGATTGGAGGAAGAGTAAAAATAGGTGAAGATTCAGAGACAACAATTAAAAGAGAAGTAGAAGAAGAGATTGGAAAACAAATAGAAATAACTGGTTATATAGCAACAATAGAGAATTTCTTTGAAATGAAAGGCTCAAAATATCATGAGTATATGTTTGTATATCAAGCAGAATTTAAAGAAGCAGAAGATAAAAAGATTGAAGAAGAATTAAAAAATGAAGAAGGAAAAGACTACCTAAAATATATTTGGCTAGACTTAGATAATATTAACGAACAACCTATTTTGCCACAAGTCGTAAAAGAAATATTAAAAGAAGGAAAATATCCGGAACATAAAATAAATATTGATAGTAAGAAATAATAAAGATGAAAAGAGACTATACAAAAGACAAAATGTAAAAGAAAAAAATAAGAAGATATTTAGTAAAAGTAAATAGTGAAAATAAAAGTTCTAAAATTTCAGTAGAAATATTGATGTTTTAGAACTTTTTAACA
>OLNY01000027.1_pt1 | contig 132783 bp, 108 predicted proteins | sample 1671981 | NCBI WGS metagenome assembly OLNY01 (sample SAMEA3136632, study PRJEB25190) | human gut metagenome | biome: human gut; feature: human-associated habitat; material: faeces | place: Austria | collected 2013
CCTTTGCATTAAGCTCTCCGTATTTTGCATTAAAGTCCAACGCACCTGTCGTCCTGTTCTGCTCGTCCACCAAAACGCCCTGACCGTATCCGACCTTGTCATGGGAAAGCACCGAAAGATCAATGCTCTCCTTAGCAGTTTTCTTGCCCACGATAACAGGCTCGACCACCGCCGAATCCGTTCCCTGCGACGAGTTTTTCTCCTGCACTATCACAGTCCTGCCGCAGGCACTTAACGCCGCAGCCGCACAAAGCAGTGCCATGCAATTTCTTATCTTCATATGAAGTCCTCCGTTTTCTTATCTTCTGATACTATTATGTTCAGAAAACTGCTCCATACGAAAATAAGCACACGGTAATTTCTGCCGCAGAAATACACAAAAAAAGGCGGTAAAAACTACCGCCTTTTAAAATATCATTTATGACTGAAGATAGGACTTCACCAATGCCTGCAAAAGCTCATCTCTGTCAATGTGACGGATAAGACTTCTTGCATTGTTGTATGTCGTTATGTAGGTCGGGTCCTCAGAAAGAATATAACCTACGATCTGATTAATAGGATTATAGCCCTTCTCTTTCAGAGCGTCATATATAATTGTAAGTGTCTTTTTCAGCTCAGCCTCCTTGTCGTGCTGTACTGAAAATTCCATAGTCTGTTCGTGCATTATGCTCAGCCCCTTTTGTAATGTAGTGTTCACCAGCTATCCGCCTTGATACTATTATACTCCATTTGCAGTGAAATAACAAGTCAAAAAGCAAAATTTATGCACATTACACAAAACAGCCGCCACATTTTTTACATTCTGAGTTCAGCACCGATAGCCTTGAGAGCCTCAAGAGTTTTATTCATAGCCTTATCAGCCTGCTCATCAGTGAGCGTGCCGTCATGTGAACGCATAGAAATGGAGTATGACACAGACTTCTTGCCCTTTTCGATCTGCTCGCCCTTGTAAACGTCAAAGAGCGTTACCTTTTCAAGTATCGAGCCTACAGCCTTGCTTATAGTCTTTTCAAGGAGAGCCGCAGGGATACTGTCATCACAAACGATAGACAGATCTCTTGTTGTAGCAGGATACTTAGGCAGCGGCTTGTATGTTTTCTGAGCCACACAGTTCTCCATAAGTTCAGGAACATTTATCTTGCCCACATAAGCTCTTGTGTCGATACCATAATTCTCAAGAACTCTTGGGTGCAGCTCACCGAAAATACCTATCTCCTCGCCGTTTACCTTAACAACAGCAACTCTTCCCGGGTGGAAAGCGTAGAACTCGTCAAAGCCGCATTCAGCTGTAGCCTTCTCAAACTCTACCTTCTGTGCACCAAGCTTTGAAAGCAGTCCCTCAACAACGCCCTTGATGTCATAAAAATCAGCCTTTGTTTCAGTGTCATAGAAACCAAAGCCAAGTCTTTCAGGCTCAACAGGAAGTACCTCGCCCTCAACAGGGATATACTCATTGCCTCTCTCAAAGATATAGCACTTAGGGTTGCGGTAGCTGTAGTTTCTTGCAAGCACTTCACATACAGACGGAATGATAGTCGTTCTCATAACGCTGGTATCCTCGCCCAGTGGGTTTGTGATTACAACAGTCTTTCTCAGCTTTGAGTCAGCAGGAAGATTTATCTTGTCAAAATACTTAGGCGAAATGAATGAGAACGTTGATATCTCGTTAAGACCCATAGCAAGCATAGATCTCTGTATCTGTCTGTCAAACTTCTGTGCCTCAGTGAGCTTAGCCTGTGCAACGCCTCTTACGATAGTGTTTGGAATCTTGTTGTAGCCGTAAAGTCTTGCAACTTCCTCTGCCACATCAGCCTTGCAAGCAATGTCCACTCTGTACCAAGGTGAAACTACCTTGCCGTCCTTTATCTCAAATCCAAGTCTTGTGAGATATTCCACCATGTCGCTCTCAGGTATCTCAGTACCGAGGAATCTGTTTATCCACTCAGGGTCGAAATCCACCGTCTTAGGTGTTTCGTCCTCATAGTTCTCATCAATATAAGTCTTTACGACCTCACCTGCACCAAGCTCTTCAACAAGCTGGAAAGCTCTCATAAGAGCCTCGTAGCACTCATGTGGGTCAAGACCCTTTTCATATCTTGCAGATGCGTCAGTTCTCATGCCAAGTTTTTTAGCAGTTGTTCTTACGCTTGCACCGTCAAAGCAAGCAGACTCAAATACCACCGTTGTTGTATCGTCCATGATGCCGCTGTATTCGCCGCCCATAACGCCTGCTACTGCAACCGGCTTTTCAGCGTCAGCAATAACGAGCATCTCTTCTGAAAGCTCTCTTACCTCGCCGTCAAGAGTTGTGATAGTTTCTCCTGCCTTAGCGTTTCTGATGTTGATAGATGCGTCCTTAACATATCTGAGGTCAAAAGCGTGCATCGGTCTGCCGTATTCAAGCATAACATAGTTTGTGATATCAACAAAGTTGTTGATAGGTCTAACGCCGCAGCCTCTGAGTCTTTCTCTCATCCAACGCGGTGAAGGACCTATCTTTACATTCTTTACGATACCGGCCATGTATCTCTTGCAAAGGTCAGTGTTGTGTATCTTTACCTTGAGCATATCGTTGATATCCCCGTCAATGCCATTGAACTCAGGTTTCTTGACTTTCAACTCTGTGCCGAAAGTAGCCGCAGTTTCTCTTGCAAGACCGATAACAGAAAGACAGTCAGGTCTGTTTGAAGTTATCTCGAACTCAACAGTTGTGTCATTGTATCCAATAGCCTCATGTATATCCTTGCCTACAGTCTTGTCGCAGTCATCCCCGAGAATAAAGATTCCGTCCTCTATAGCATATGGGAAATCGTGAACAGAAAGTCCAAGCTCGCCCAGTGAGCAAAGCATACCGTTTGACGCAACGCCTCTCAGCTTGCCTTTTGTTATCTTCACCTGCTTGCCCTCATGGAGAACAGATGACTTGTGCTTTGCAACAGGAACAAAATCGCCCTCATGAACGTTCTGAGCACCGGTAACTATCTGAACAGGCTCGTCCTCTCCCACGTCTACCTGAGTGATGAACATATGGTCAGAGTCAGGGTGACGCTCCATAGAAACCACCTTGCCCACAACAACGTTAGAAATATCCTTGCCCTCCTGCTCAAAACACTCTACCTTTGAACCTGAGAGCGTCAGAGCGGAAACAAAATCCTTTATCGGCATATCGCAGTCAACATAGTCTGCAAGCCATTTCATTGACAAATCCATTTATTATTCCTCCGTAATCTTATCATTTACCGCAGTTTTGTATCTTCTCGTCCAAGTCTTTCAGAAACAGTGGTCTGTAAATGTAAAAATCCTTCCACTGTTTTATGTTCACAGTATATTTTATCCCGAAATTATCAGTTATCTCAGCTTTCATGCTGTCATTGACACCATTTGTGCTGTGAACTATGGTCTTGAACTCTCTAATATCCGTATATTTTATAAGCAGTTTAGCCTTAGGCACATACATATATCTGTCAAGTAGATAAAAGGTCTTGTATCTGAACTCAGTGCCCTCTATCTCGCTTTCCAGTGCCAGCATATCCTGTGCGTCAAATTGCTCCAGTCTTGCAAAGTTTCCCTTGTATTGTCTGATCTGCCTTCTGTAGCCTCTTATTCCGATAAAAAGCAGGATACCCAGAAAAATTATCATAAAAGCACTCAGCACGAGCATATCCCATGCACTCTGCTGTTCTTTTACAAGCATGACCGATAACCCACCGCCAACGCCTACTATCAGTACCATAAGTGTGCTGAGAGCCGCCGACGCCACAAGTTTAGCCTTTGACGGCACAAGCTTTCTGTAAAGGCTGCTCTGCATTATAACATCGTTCATCAGAACTGCTCTAAGAATCTCATATCGTTCTCATAAAGCAGACGCATATCGTTGATGTTGTATCTGCCCATTGTTATTCTTTCAAGACCGATACCAAATGCAAATCCGCTGTATACCTCAGGGTCTATTCCGCAGCCCTCAAGTACCTTAGGGTGTACCATACCTGCACCCAGCAGCTCTACCCAGCCTTCCTGCTTACACATTGAGCAGCCCTTGCCGTGGCAGTTAAAGCACATAAGGTCTACTTCAGCAGAAGGCTCTGTGTATGGGAAGTGGTGCGGACGCAGTCTTATCTGAGTGTCCTCACCATAAAGACGTTTCATAAGCAGCTCAAGAGTACCCTTGAGGTCAGCCATAGTTATTCCCTTGTCAATAACAAGGCCCTCTATCTGGTGGAACAGCGGTGAATGTGTAGCGTCCACTGTGTCAGAACGATAAACTCTGCCAGGTGAAATGATTCTGATAGGCGGCTTTCTCTTCTCCATAGTTCTTATCTGAACGGAAGAAGTCTGCGTTCTCAGAACAACATTTTCATTGATGTAGAATGTATCCTGTGTATCTCTAGCAGGGTGTGACTTAGGCATATTCAGTGCCTCAAAGCAGTAGTGGTCTGTTTCTACCTCAGGGCCGTCCACAATATCAAAGCCCATGCCAAGGAACACTTCCTCTACCTCTTCAAGAGTAGCATTCAGAGGGTGAGGTCTGCCTATCCTTGTTTTCTTGCCAGGCAGTGTAACATCTATAGCCTCTTCTGTGAGCCTTACCTGCTCCATTTTGCTTTTAAGTTCTTCCTTACGCTTGTTGAGAGCGTTCTCGATGTCAGCTCTTACCTTGTTTGCAAGCTGACCGATAACAGGTCTTTCCTCTGCGGAAAGCTTACCCATTTGTTTAAGTATGGAAGTTATCTCTCCCTTTTTGCCAAGAAATCTTACTCTGAAATCCTCCAGCAGCTTGGCGTCGTCAATATGGGAAAGTTCCTCTTTCGCACGTTCGTCAATGCTTTTCAACTGTTCTTTCATTACTGATCCTCCTATAAAAATAAGCCCTGCCCCGACTAAACAGGACAAGACTTTGAAATTCTTGTTTATACCACCTATCAGTAAAGAGCCAACACTCTTCCGTCCTTAACGCAGACACACGTTCACGCTTACTAAAGAACCTTTCTCATTCGGCATGACCACTCGCAAGTGAACTTCATTTTGTCAGGATATAAAGCCGCTTTCAGAAAACGCACACACGCCGCAGTTTCTCTCTGAAGACCCTTAACAAAACTACTCTCTCGGTCATAGTGTTTTAAGTGTTTAAATACAATAATATGTTATCACATTCTGCCCCACATTTCAAGGGCTTAATAAAAATTTTACATTTAAAGACCATGCTTGTGCAGCCTGTCCCACTGCATATCCTCCTCGGAGTAATAATCGTCCTCCTCGTCCTCAATCTTATTGTATTCCTTGTGGGGATAGCCTATCTTCTCATAAAAATCATCTATAAGCACAAGCTTTCCCTTAGTATCCTGAAAGTTGAGAGCCAGCATACCGTCCTCAGGCACAAAAGCTTTCTCTCTGCCCTCTTTGTCCTTTATCATAAAGCTTGACTTATCCACATTTTTCAGCACGCATACTAACCTGCCCTTATTCGTCTGATAGGACCTTTCCACCTCATCATAGTAAAGACAAATGTGCAGATAACTTTTAGAAAGCCCCATACGCTGAGAATGTTCAATGTGATCCTCATATATCCTCGTGTAAACATCAGCGTCCCGTGACAGCGAGTAGTACCAGTACATAAGCCCACCCACCGAGCAGTTGCACGCCCCCAGCAGTATAAGCAGCACCTTGGCAAAAACAACTTTTGCAAACACCGCACCTATAACGATAATAACTAGCCCCAGCAGGATATTTTTATACATATTTCTCTGCATTTTTCTGTGTTCTTCAATATCATGAGCCGCCTTGACCTGCCTCTCCGCCCTCGAAAGCCTAGGAGGATATTCATAAACCGCCTGCAAAACATTCACCTCACAATTAGGATAACCATATGATACAAAAAATGCACAACACCCATAAGAGCATTGTACATTTAATTATCTATTTTCAGTTTTATTATACACCCACAGTGTACAAAAGTCAACACATTTTAGTACAAAGGATAAACAGTCCAGCAAGGAAATGGTTTTACATCTATGCCGTTTGGACAACAATCTACATGAACAACGTAATAAACGTCATTCCTTATTTTATACTCATAATCCAAATGCCTCTTATATAATTCTATAAATTCCTGTAAATCCTCCTTAGTATCAGTAAAATGAATAGCGTAAACATCATCATAGCTTGCATTTTCCGGAGTAAGTTCATTATCAAGCAATGCAAAATATTCATCTACTGTATTATAATCAATACCAAACTTCCAAAACTCAGTATAGTGTTCTCTTATATAATTTGCCTTACTTCTTGAATACTCCTGTAATTCTTTTTGCATTGCATCAATATCCGCCTGAGTTATCTTTACTTGCTTGTGTGTTTTAGCAGATACCACTGACGAGTACTTGCCATAATGACTTACATTACGATCATCTTTCTTGCACGCTCTCACTTTAAACTTATACGTTGAATTACCGTCAAAATTATACAATGTACAAGAAGTGTAGTTTGTAACACTGACTAGTTCCCACTTACCATTATCAAGCATATAAACACGATAATTAGTGCAACCAATTTTTGACCAACTCAGGGTGATTTCTTTATCTGTAACCTTGCTTACTTTCAACCCCTTGCAAGCCTGCGGATTTGTCGCCGTGTTCCAGCTTGCGGAATATGCACCGTATACCTTTTTGCCCTTTACGGTCTTATAAGCCCTTACCTTGAAATATTTCCTTGAGGCATTTGGCAGCTTTTTCACCGTGTAGGTGTTGCTCTTGCAGTTTGCTACCTTTTTGTATTTGCCGTTTTCACGCATATACACAGTGTAGCCGCTCGCACTTTTTACCTTTTTCCAAGTGAGCTTTATCTTGCTGTTGGAAAGTGTCTTTGATTTCAACCCCGTTGGTTTTCCTACACTTGCCGCCTCTGCGGTTACTGATGTTTGAGAAAAAAGATTATAGTGATCGAGAGTCGGCACATACATTCCTGTGCCTATCATCATTGTCGCCAGTATAGCTGCCGTTGTTCTTTTAAAGCTATTTTTCATAATATCTCTCCTATAATATAATTTTCCATATTTCAGGTTGATATTACATAATACCATAAAAACAAATATTTGTCAACTCTTTTTCCATAAAAAAGACACGTCCCCTCACGGAAACGTGCCTTGTATATCTTACTTATTCTTCTTGCTGTCATTCTCTCTTATCTCAACACGGCGAATCTTACCGCTGATAGTCTTAGGCAGCTCATCCACGAACTCAACGATTCTAGGATACTTGTAAGGAGCAGTTGACTGCTTAACATAGTTCTGAAGTTCCTTAGCAAGCTCAGGTGACGCAGTGTAGCCCTTTGCAAGAACGATAGTAGCCTTTACTACCTTGCCTCTGATAGCGTCGTCAGCCGCAGTGATAGCACACTCCAGTACAGAAGGGTGTTCCATAAGGATACTCTCTATCTCGAAAGGTCCTATACGATAGCCAGATGCCTTGATAAGGTCGTCAGTTCTTCCAACATACCAGTAGTAACCGTCATCGTCCATGTAAGCCGTGTCGCCTGTGTGGTACATACCAAATCTCCAAGCGTTGTCCGTTGCCTCAGGATTTCTGTAATACTCCTTGAACAGTGCAGGGTTCTCGCCTCTCTTAGCGTAAACAACTATCTCACCTGTTTCGCCGACCTTTACAGGCTTGCCCTCGCTGTCAACGATACCGATGTTGTAAAGCGGTGTAGGCTTGCCCATTGAACCCGGCTTAGGCTCCATGCCGTAAAGATTACCGATAAGCACAGCACCCTCTGTCTGACCAAAGCCCTCCATAAGTTTCAGACCGGTGTATTCATACCACTTGTTGAATACCTCAGGGTTAAGAGCCTCACCTGCGATACAGCTGTATTTCAGTGAAGAAAGGTCATAGTTCTCAAGACCCTCCTTGATGAAGAATCTGTACATTGTCGGAGGTGCACAGAATGAAGTCAGCTTGTAATCCTGAATGACTTTCAGCACGTTTGCAGGGATAAATCTGTCAAAGTCATATACGAATGTTGTCGCACCGCAGATGAACTGACCGAACATCTTGCCCCATGCACACTTAGCCCAGCCTGTTTCAGAAACAGTCAGGTGCAGTGAGTTCTCGTCAAGGTGATGCCAGTGCTTAGCAGTGATGATGTGTGCCGCAGCCAGTGAATACTTGTGCAGTACCATTTTAGGATAACCGGTAGTACCGGAGCTGAAATACATGAGCATTGACTCAGTAACGTGTGTCTCGATCCTCTCAAAAGTCTTTGGATACTTGTCCATCTCGCTGAGGAAATCTATCCAACCCTCTTTAGCACCGTGAGTGATGAACTTCTCCTTCATGCCGCTGTACTGCTCAAGAGCGGAATCCACCTGATTAGGAACATCGTCCTCAGCAGTTGCCACGATGTAAGATATGGACGCAGCGTCAAAACGGTAAACATAATCCTTCTTTTTCAGCTGACAAGTAGCAGGCACAAGAACAGCACCTATCTTCATAAGACCGTAAGCCAAGAACCAGAACTCATAGTGACGTTTGAGAACAGCCATAACAAAATCGCCCTTCTTAACGCCGTGAGCCTGCATCATGTTCGCTACCTGACTGCTCTTCTCAGAAAGGTCTTTGTAAGTGAAGATGTGCTCCTCGCCATCTTCATTGACCCACTGCATAGCCACCTTGTCAGGCACGTTCTTTGCCAGTTCGTCTATAACGTCATATGAGAAGTTGAAATTCTCAGGCAAGTCAAGCTTAAAGCTTTTCAGTCTGCCCTCGCTGTCAAGTTCTTCGTCAACAAATCTCTTATAAAAATCAGCCATTACAAAACCCATATATAGATCCTCCGTCTAAATTATATCCTGTTTATTTCGTGACAAATGCTCACTATGTCCTGCGGAACTTCCGCAATATACTTCGCACCTGCGTTTTCAAGCTCTTCTCTGCCTCTGAACCCCCATACGCAGCCAATGCAGTCAAGACCCGCATTTTTTGCCGTTATAACGTCCACGTCAGAGTCGCCGATAAGCACAGCGTCCTTTGCACTCACACCCAGCGTATCAAGTATATTATAGATTATGTCAGGTGCAGGCTTTGTCGGAACACCGTCCTTTTTGCCGATGATAAGGTCAAAATCCTTTTCGCCGAAAATGTTTTTAACAATGTAGTTTACAAAACCGTCAGGCTTGTTTGACGCTACCGCCGTCATGATGCCCTCTCCACGCAGCGTTTCAAGCACCTCGCAGATATGCTCATACGGCTTTGTCTTGTTTAAACATCTCTTGTTGTATTCCTCAGAGAACTCAGCATGATACTTCTTAATGTTCTCCTCGCTCCTCATATCTTCAGGCAGTGCCCGCTCAACGAGTTTTAAAGTACCGTTTCCCACCAAGTGCTTGTATGTGTCATACCCAAACACAGGAAACCCGTATCTCTCCAGCACAGCGTTCATAGCGTCCCCAAGATCGTAAATGGAGTTCACCAGCGTTCCGTCAAGATCAAAAACAAAAAGCTTTTTCATATCTCTACGCTATAAATAAGCCTTTCCTCCCTCCGACATTCCATAAACTTGTCTGTCATCATGCACTCATTTTTTACACTTATCATAAGTTTGTACACTTATCGCAAGTTTGTACATTAATCGCAAATTTATACACTTGTCTAAAAATCATGAGATTTATTATACACTCATATTATGGCTTGTTTATGAACATACACACCTGTATTTGTTAAATTAAATTTCCCAAAGATATCTATACGATACATCTTTGTATGAATACAGAAAATATTTTAAGCAAATATAGTCTGCTCAGCGAATATTTTCAGCCCTATACATATCAATATAACGCCTCCGACTATCCTAGCCTTGTTCTTGAGTTTTCCGCTGAATCTGTGCCCCAGCATGAACCCGCAGAATGATAAAACCGCCGTAACAACGCATATAAACGCCGCCGAACGCACAATGCCCACACCAAGAGCCGCAAAGCTTATCCCCACCGCCAGAGCGTCAACCGAAGTCGCAAATCCCTGTACCAGCACCGCCCCGAAAGTGAGCCTGCCTCCTGTCTGGATCTCATCATCACCCGAACCGCATATCATGTTCAACCCTATGAACCCAAGCAGTATCAAAGCTATCCAGTGGTCGAACCTCTCGATGTATACCGCAAAATTCATACCCAAGGCATAACCGATAGCAGGCATTATCCCCTGAAAAAGCCCGAATATGATGCCGCACATCAATGCTCCCCTGACTCTCCCCTTCCTGACGCAAAGCCCGTTGGTGACAGATACCGCAAAAGCGTCCATAGAAAGTCCGCAGGCAGTTAAAAACAGCTCAAAAATACTCATATTATCCCCCTTACAGCGTATTATATATCGTCCTTAACGTCACATCGGCTCATAACTTCCCAAATACTTTTTCAAAACTTCACGTATTTTTTACGTTTTCTGCCACACTTTTACGGTAGGGGCGAACAGCATTCGCCCGTCGAAAAGGCAAACCCATGTTTTCATCAAACAAAATGCCACCGCCAAATAAAAAAACGCCGTTCCCGAAAAACACAAAACAATATCTTTGCATTTTCCGAAAACAGCGTCCGCCGTTATATTTTGTTAGTCCTCACACTTTGACGCAAGCAGCGAGCTGTACTGGTTTCTGAACTGCTCGAACCTGCCCTCGTCAAGAGCATCTCTTATCTTCTCCATGAGCGTGTTGTAGAAATACAGATTGTGCATAACAGCCAACCTGCCGCCCAACTGCTCCTCAGACTTGAACAGATGACGGATATATGCCCTGCTGTGATTGCGGCAGGCAGGACAGTCGCAGTGCTCATCAATAGGTCTAGGGTCAGTTTCATACCTTTTATTGGTGATGTGCATTATTCCGTTCCATGTGAACAGCGTTCCGTGTCGTGCGTTTCTGCTAGGCATTACGCAGTCAAAGAAATCCACACCCCTGTAAACAGCCTCGATTATGTTCGTCGGCGTACCAACGCCCATAAGATATCTCGGCTTATCCTTAGGCATAAAAGGCTCGACCTTTTCGATAATGTTATACATCACCTCAGTCGGCTCACCCACAGCAAGACCGCCTATAGCAAATCCCGAACAGTATTCCATTTCACGGATACGTTTCATGTGCTCTATCCTTATGTCCTCATAAGTACAGCCCTGGTTGATACCGAACAGCATCTGATGTCTGTTTATAGTGTCCTCCAAACCGTTGAGCCTCTGCTGCTCCGCAACGCACCTCTCCAGCCACCTTGCCGTCCTCTCGCAGCTTGCCTTTGAATAGCTGTGCTCAGCAGGGTTCTCTACACATTCGTCAAACGCCATAGCGATAGTGGACGCAAGATGTGACTGTATCTGCATACTCTCCTCAGGGCCCATAAAAATTCTGCGGCCGTCAACATGAGAGTTGAAGTACACGCCCTCCTCTTTGATTTTACGCAGCTTGGCTAAAGAAAATACCTGAAATCCGCCGCTGTCTGTAAGAATAGGCTTGTCCCAGTTCATGAACTTGTGAAGTCCGCCCATTTTGTATATAACATCGTCACCCGGTCTGACGTGGAGATGATAAGTGTTACAAAGCTCCACCTGAGTTTTAAGCTCGTTTTTCAAGTCGAGAGAAGAAACTCCGCCCTTTATCGCCGCCGAAGTACCCACGTTCATAAATACAGGTGTCTGTATAGTTCCATGAACAGTTTCAAACTGCCCCCTGCGTGCAGCACCCTCTTGTTTAAGTAATGTAAACATAAATTCTCCTTACAAATTATTATTTCATATCATACAGTTTCATAGTTTCAATCTCCCTGTACTCATGCTTTTCATAATATCCAATAAGCTCTCCCTCATCATTTCTGAGAGCTATCATATAAACGTCCTTGTTTTCCTTATCGTTGCGGAAAGTGTAGACCTTGTTGTTGCCCTTGTCCTTTTTGAACCATGCAATGACCTGCTCTATCTTGTCATTAGAATCCCCGTTGTGACAGCCCTTTATGGACCTGCCCACAAGAGCCGCTCCTCCACGCTTTTCATATCTTTTGACCGCTGTCGGGTTCATATATACTATCGTATGCTCAAGGTCGCAAATAACCACAGGTGCATCGTCTGCGTCAATAACGCTCTTGAAAAAGTTATTCTCCATTACCGTTCTCCTTTTTATTATTTCCACCCTTTATGCCTTTAAGTATCCAGTCAAGCGGTATCCCGAATATCTTCACGCAAAGCACAAACGTTATTGGTATCGCCGTAAGTGCAAGATAAAGTTCCCAACGTTCAGGGTAAATCCTTGCAAGATACGCCTGATAACCATAGTATGTTAGCATACAAACTATAGTCCTGTGCCAGAAAAACACTTGCAGCGTCCTCGAACCGCACTTTGTTATAACAGGTATCTTTACATCAAGACCTATACCAAGCACCGCAAAGCACAACACCGCCGCTATCGCCATAACAAGCAGCCTGCCCCAAAGTGTGCATTCGCTCTGAGTAGCCTCCGATATGGCACTGTAAGAATTTCGTCCCGTGAACAACATTCTCAACGGATAAACGAGCTTTACCCTCGCAAAAGCAAAATACGCCCATACGCCTAACACCGCCACTGACAGTACCCTTATATACCACCTTTTGACTACCGCAGCCACCCTCTCAGGATCAAGCAAATATCCGCAGTAGTAAAATGGGAAAAATACGATTATTCTCGACAGCGTGAAGTCATCGCCCACATTTGGGTCATACCCCACCGCCAACGCCAGCAAAACCGACGTGAACAGAACCACCGCAGGCTTGCAGTTTCTCAGTATCCAGCATAGCCCCACAAACGCCGCCATGGCAAATAAATACCAGTAAACGCCGTCAGCACCTATCAAACTAAAATAGATGTCCTCAGACTCGTCTTTGTCAAAGTCAGTCTGAAATTTCACCACCGACCAGTATATAAGGCATTTCATCAGCAGTCCAAGCACAAAAAATCCCAAAGCCTTCTGCCCTGCCTTTTTGCCGTCACCACCACGCCTGTTGAAAAGCCCCGATATAAAAATGAACAAAGGCATATGAAAAGCATATATAAATATGTATATGCTGCTGAATACCTCCGCCCTCGGCATACCATTGTCAACAGCAGGCTCGCCAAAAAGCTTTACCGTGCAGCCGTCAATAAGATGCCCCAACACCACAAGCAGTATCAGCAGAAATTTCAGATTATCATATAAATAAAGCCGCTTTTTCTCCCCTGACTTAACGTCATTCATATAGAAAAAACCTCCGTAAAACAAAGTTTGAAATGAGATATCATCGCCGCAGGCGATACCTTAATTCCTCACTCAGATATTATGAGCATACAATCACCAAAGCTGAAAAATCTGTATTTCTCCTCCACAGCTATCTTGTAAGCATTCATAGTGTTCTCATAACCCATAAACGCCGAAACAAGCATAATGAGCGTGCTCTCAGGCAGGTGGAAATTAGTAACCAGTCCGTCAAGCACCTTGAACTCAAAGCCCGGATAAATAAATATCTCCGTGTAACCGTCACATGGAACTATCTTTCCGTCATTGAACGCAGCCACGCTCTCCAAAGTCCTGCATGAAGTAGTACCCACCGCAATAACACGTCCGCCATTCTTCTTAGTTTCGTTTATCATGTCGGCAGTTTCACGGCTAAGCTCATAGTGCTCCCTGTGCATCTTGTGGTCAAGTACCTTGTCCTCCTTCACAGGTCTGAACGTGCCAAGACCAACGTGCAGCGTCACATAAGCAATGTTCACACCCATAGCCTTTAAGTCCTCAAGCTGCTGCTCAGTGAAATGCAGTCCAGCAGTCGGAGCAGCGGAAGAACCAAGCTCGTGAGCATAAACAGTCTGATATCTGTCCTTGTCCTTTAGCTTTTCAGTAATGTAAGGCGGCAAAGGCATCTGACCAATCTCGTCAAGGGTCGCAAAGAAGTTCTCTTCACACTCAAATCGTGCGATACGGTTTCCGTCCTCAAGCACGTCGATTATCTCCGCTTTCAGCTTTCCGCCGCCGAAAACGAATCTAGTGCCTATCTTAGCTTTCTTTCCGGGTCTGCAAAGTATCTCCCAAACCATGTTCTCTTTCTGCTCCACAAGCAGGAATTCAATAAATGAACCTGTGTCCTCACGCTCGCCGTAAATTCTCGCAGGAAGCACCTTTGAGTCATTGAGCACAAGCAGGTCACCTTTTTTGAGATAATTGCATAGATTATAGAAATGGTCATGAACCACCTCTCCCGTCTGCCTGTTTATCTTCATCATTCTTGAAGAGTTTCTCGGCTCAACAGGAGTCTGTGCAATAAGCTCCTGCGGCAGGTCATAATAAAAATCCGATCTTTTCATGTTGTTGATATCAAGCATTTTAAATATCTCCTATACATTTATATAAATAATATTTTGTCATATATCAAATACACTGCTGCACTAAAATGCTGCGTAGGGGCGACCTTTGGTCGCCTGCATATCCCGCTGAACAATAAAAACATTTGTCTATTAGTGCAGTATCCAATATTTTGCCGCCTGTCATTCCATTTAATTTTGCATAAACTTATTAATTTACAAAAAATTAAAATATTTTCGTCTATATGTATTGACAGAAGGACAAATATTTGTTATCATTAAACAGAACAGATAGAGGTGCAGTTGAAATGAGTATCATTTTTCTGTGTTTACCCCACAGCAGCGTCCCAACGCCTATGGAAAATGAGAAAGGTAAAACTGCCGAAGCGGAGTATCGGGAACACTCTTGCTGACTGTTAGTTTAATAGACTATCAGTTGTCATCATTACAAATGGTGGAGTGCTATCGACATAAATTTTTATGTCAACATTCTTATTATATTGTATGATGAACTGGTTTTCAACCAGTTTTTTTATTATTTGTTTATTTTTTATGTTTTGTGCAAAATAACATTTGAACAGTGCGTGATTTTAGTGTATAACGCCAAAGAAAATTGTTACCATGGCACAGGAAAAGGAGTTTTAATAATGAAAAAGTACAATGTCGGAATCATCGGTGCAACAGGAATGGTAGGTCAGAGATTTTCTCTTCTCCTTGACAAACACCCATGGTTCAATGTAGTATGCGTAGCCGCATCACCACGTTCCGCTGGCAAAAAGCTCAAAGACGCTGTTGCAGGCAAGTGGAAACTTTCCGAGCCACTGCCGGAGGCAATAGGCGAGCTGACAGTTCTCAATGCAGAAGAAGATGTTGAGAAGATCGCATCAATGGTAGATTTCGTTTTCTGTGCAGTAGACATGAAGAAGGATGAGATCAGAGCTCTTGAAGAAAAGTATGCAAAGGCTGAGTGCCCTGTTGTATCAAACAACTCCGCTCACAGACATACTCCTGACGTTCCAATGGTCATTCCTGAGGTAAACCCTGAGCATATCGAGATAATCTCAGCACAGAGAAAAAGACTTGGCACAAAGAGAGGATTCATCGCAGTTAAGTCAAACTGCTCACTCCAGTCTTATGTACCTGCCCTTGCTCCTCTCATGGATAAGTATAAGGTAACAAAGGCACTTGCCTGCACATATCAGGCTATCTCCGGTGCAGGTAAAACATTTGAGAGTTTTCCTGAGATACTCGACAACGTTATCCCATATATCGGCGGCGAGGAAGAAAAGTCTGAGAAAGAGCCTCTCAAGATCTGGGGTCATATCGAGGGCGACGTTATCGTTGACGCAACTGCTCCGGCTATCACAACTCAGTGCCTGAGAGTTCCTGTTTCTGACGGACATACAGCGGCCGTTTTCGTATCATTTGAGAATAAGCCTTCTAAGGAAGAGATACTCAAGGCTTGGAAAGACTTCAGCGGCGTTCCACAGGAACTCCAGCTGCCAAGTGCACCAAAGCAGTTCCTTAACTACTTCACAGAGGACGATCGTCCACAGGCTAAGCTCGACAGAAACCTTGAGGGTGGCATGGCAGTTTCAATAGGCAGACTGAGAGAAGATTCTCAGTATGACTATAAGTTCGTTTGCCTCTCACATAACACACTCAGAGGTGCAGCAGGCGGAGCTGTTCTGCTGGCTGAACTTCTTGCAGCAAAGGGCTATTTTGACTAATTTCACATCTATATACGCACGAAAGGAGTGCTGTTTATGAAAAAGACTATTTTCACAGGTGCAGGCGTTGCTATCGTTACACCTATGAACGCTGACGGCTCTATCAACTTTGACAAGCTGGGCGAGCTTATCGATTTCAATATCGACAACGGCACAGACGCTATCATAATTTGCGGAACAACAGGCGAAAGTGCTACAATGACAGACGATGAGCATATCGAGTGTATCCGTTATGCCATTGAGAAAACAAATCACAGAGTACCGGTCATCGCAGGCACTGGTTCAAACCATACCGAGTATGCCGTAAACCTTTCAAAGAAAGCTGAGGAGCTTGGTGCTGACGCCCTGCTCTGCGTTACACCTTATTACAATAAAACTTCACAGGCAGGTCTTATCGCACATTTCACAGCTATCGCAAAGGCTGTCACACTGCCTATCATTCTTTATAATGTTCCTTCAAGAACAGGCGTGAACATTCTTCCTGAAACTTGCCGTGAACTTGCAAAGATTGACAATATCGTTGCTATCAAAGCAGCAAGCGGAAACATCAGCCAGATAACTCAGGTAGCTGCCCTCTGCGGCAATGACCTCGATATCTATTCAGGCAACGACGATCAGATCGTTCCTATCATGGCTCTCGGCGGAAAGGGCGTTATCTCAGTTCTTTCAAACTGTATGCCATTTGAAACTCACGAGATCGCACAGCTTTGCCTTGACGGAAAGTATGACGAGGCAAGAGAAAAGGCATTCAAAACACTTGATTTTGCAAAGGCACTTTTCAGCGACGTGAACCCTATCCCTGTTAAGGAGGCTCTTAACCTTATGGGCTTTGAGGTCGGCGAGTGCCGCCTGCCGCTTGTAAGAATGAGCGATGATAAAATAGAAAAGCTGAAAGCGTCAATGAACGCTCTCGGACTTATCAAGTAAAATATACAAAGGGCGGAGAAATTCGCCCTTTATGTTTATAACAAAATTTCAAGATGTGCTGTAGGGGCGAACAGCGTTCGCCCGTTTCCCTGCACATACTGGTCAATAAATAAAAAGAAAAGGAATGATATAAATGACAAAGATCGCAATATGCGGTGCCTGCGGAAAAATGGGCAGGTTCATATATGACGTTATATCAGAGCGTGATGACTGCACAGTAAGTGCAGGTATCGACAAGTTCGGCGAGGCTTATGCAGACTTCCCTGTTGTAAAAGAGCCTGCCGACCTGCCTGAAAAGCCTGATGTAATAATCGACTTCTCACACCCTTCCGCACTGGACGGACTTCTCAGCTATTGCCTTTCAAACGGCACTGCCCTTGTAATAGCTACCACAGGCTATACAGAAGAGGATACAGCGAAGATACACAAGGCAGCCGAACAAATACCGGTATTCTTCACATTCAACATGACCCTCGGAATCAATCTTCTTGCAAACCTTGCAAAAACAGCCGCAAAAGTTCTTGGCGGTCAGTATGATATCGAGATAATCGAAAAGCATCATAATCAGAAGATAGACGCTCCGTCAGGCACAGCTATCATGCTTGCCGACGCAATAAACGAGGAGCTTGACAACAAGTATCACTATGTTTATGACCGTCATTCTGTAAGAGCAAAAAGAGAAAAGACTGAGATCGGTATGCATTCTATCCGTGGCGGCACTATCGTGGGCGAACACGAGATAATCTTTGCAGGCAGAGATGAAGTTATCTCACTCAAGCATGAGGCTCATTCAAAGCAGGTATTCGCTGTTGGTGCAGTGAACGCAGGCGTTTTCCTCTGCGGAAAGCCGGCAGGACTTTATGCAATGAGCGACCTTCTCGCATCTCTTTAATAACTTTAGCAAACATAAAACAGCTGTGCAGCACAACGCCGCACAGCTGTTTTTATTATGCCTTAAATATTTTCATCAAGCTCCAAAGAAGTTTTCTCACGCTTTGCAAGCTTTTTCCACTGCGACTTGTATTCTGCGTAGACCGTTTTCCATTCACCGTCCTCAGGGATATATCCTCCAAAGCAGGTCTTTTCAAACAGATCTATCAGACCACTAAGCTCAGCACCACGCTTTTCCATAAGGTATTCCCTTATCATTTCAGGAGTGTATCCCGAAAGCTTGTCATGAGAAGTTATGGTAAGCAGCTTTAAAACTCTTTGGTAAAGCCTTATGACTTTGTCACCGTTATCTCTGAATTTAAGCGACAGTCTGAAAAATACCTCGATTATCCTGTTAAGGAACACAAAGACTACCAGCACAAAAGCTACGCCGATAAACAGTGCTATCCTGCTGAAATAGCTTACAAATGTGGAAACATCAAAGTTTCCGCCCTGTGAACTGTAGTCACGCTGATATCCCGGAACAGTCGGGTCAAATGTCATCCAGCCAATGCCTGCCACAAACACCTCAACAAATGCGTGAGCATGGCTATCTCTTACCACAAACTCTCCACGTTCATTCTTTTCATACGCTGCAAATCCCTCAACATATCTCGCAGGCAGTCCCAGCATTCTCGCCATAAGGGTCATGCTAGTGGCATAGTTCGTGCAGTTTCCACGCTTGCTTGTGAAAAGGAAATATGCGATAGACTCATCGTCAGGCTCATACTCGTTATCATAAACATAACCGTTCTGCTCGAAATAATCCACAAGTGCCTGAGCTTTCTCGTAATCATTTTTGCAATTCTCAGTTATGTTCTTCGCAAGAGTCTCCATTCTTCCACCCTTGTCGTTATATGCGGAAACATCTGTGTACAGTGCATATACCTTAACAATGTTATTCATTTGCGTTGAAGTGATATCTCCGTTTTCAAAGCCGTGTCGAAGAAGAAGTTTAAAATCATCTTCCGTCATATCAAGGTTTGCGGCAACTTTCCTTTCACGTTCAGTTTCAGGATAATATTCAAAGCTTATGCCCAGATTGTTTCCTGCTGTATCATATGGTCTGTAGACCTCTCCGTGAGTAGTTTTGATATAAACGTTGTTCTCCCCTGGAGTCACCATAAGCGGAGCAGGTATATAGCTTGGTGCAAAACTGTCGCTGAACTGGTTCATGACCGCCTTTTCACTGAACAGGTCATCAGGGAACATAGCCTTGTCCACACCGCTGTCCTTACTGTAATCTTTATCCGCAAGGGACTTAGCAATGCTGTAAACATAGCTTGGCGAGTTCACCTCGTTGTCGCCGTAAAGATGAACATTTCGGTCAAAATCGAAGTTGTAAAAGCTATTGTCATTCGTCCACTTCTCATCTCTGAAAAGGTCAAATGACTGCCTGCGGAGATAAATAACTTTCTCGTCAGAAGTTGTGGTGAAATTGAAAAGTATCTCACCCGTTGCGTCTGCACCAAACCTCGGCGATGATTCTTCACTAAGGCTGTCATATGTTCCGCTGGTCTTTATGGTAAGGTCAAAAAAGTTGCTGTTTTGCTCAAGATATGACTTGCTTTCGGACGCAGGCATAAGCATTGCCAATGCTCCCACAAGGGTAACGAAAACCGCTGCCGCTGCCACATATGAGCCGTTTATCACAAGGTTGCCCTTGCTTTCGTCAGACACAAGTCGGCTGTGCACCATAAGTGCTATAAATACTGTGAGCATTATGGTTATGTCGAGAGTGCCCATGGAATCTGCTCGCTTGCCGTAAATAAAAAACGGGAAAAGCAGCACAAGCATAGTTCCGAAACTTCGATATCTCACAATAGTGAAATAATAAAGCACCGAGGTTATAAAAAATCCCAGTCCAACAAACAGAAAATAGAAGTATTCATCTATCTGACCTATCTCCTGCCTGTTCACATAAAACCAGTTTATGAATGACTTGCCCGAATTTTCATATCCTGCACGCAGCAGCTGCAAGCTCAAAAACAAGACTGATACCATAAGTGCCGTATACACAAGCCCTCTTGCTATTTTTCTAGGCTTGAGCCACTCAAAAAGTGCAAACAGCAAGCACTCATAGACCACATATCCAAACGTGAAAAGTCTTACATTTTCAGTAAGATACGTTTTGAAGATCATGTTCATCACCACCGTGCCAAGAAGCAGCGGAAGTGCGTATTTTGACAGGATATTCACAAGGGAGCTTTTTATCTGAGTTGTTTTAACATTCAAAACTCACACCCCCTTATGTCATTTTGCGAAACTCAAAGCTTTCATCAACAAGCCACATATTTTCAGTCTGCTTGTCGATGCCGCTAAGACGTGTCACAACAAAAGAGCCGTTAAATTCTTCAAGGAGCGAAGAAAAATCGCCCAAAGAAGTTGCCATGCAGGCAGTGAAACAGATAGGTGCGGTCTTTCCTATCTCGTGAGAAAAGGCAAAACGCTTTTCCGGTGGATAAGGAGAAACTGCGGCAAGCTCGTTTTGCAGCTCGATAAGATCTCCTGCCTGCTTTATTTTCATGCTTTTCCAGCCGTCAAGGTAATAATTATACTCGCTTTCGTAGCCCTCCATTATGAGCATTGAAAGCATCGCAAGGCTCGCCTCTATCATATTGTCAACATTCATTGCAAACATAGGGTCACCGTTATCAGCAGGTATATCAAGGAAAAACGCCTGACTTGAGGCTGTCACCTTTTCATCAAGGCGGACCATAAGCTCGTCACGTTTTGAAGAAAGTTTCCAATTTATCCGCTTGAGCGGGTCGCCTATCTCATACTGTCTGTGGTCATATCCCGGAACGCCTGTCAGACCAAGTGCATTTTCGTCTGACTCGCTTTCGTTATCGTCAAACGCCGCATTTTCTGATGTCGCTTTGAGCAGCTCAGTCTGCGTGCCGGTATCAGGGATATTCGGCATTATTTTTATCTTTCCCACGGCTTTTTCAAACCTTGAACTATGGAGCCGCAGAGTGATGATGCCGAGATAATCGTGAAGAAGTATATTTTTTATCCTCACTGTGCCAAGCCCTGCAAAACGTGTTTTCAGCTTAACGCTTACGCCATGCTGTCTGCCCCCTGCTACCACTGTTTTAAAGTCAAGTGGACTGACGGCTGTAACATTATCCGAACACTCTGTTACCACTTCAACCACGCAGGACGGAATGAACCTCACTGCATTGAGAAGTATCACTTCTGCCTCAAGTTCTTCGTCCTTTGCACTTATTTCGCTGGAAAGCTTTATGGCTGCCACAAGCTTTCTTTTTGTCACAAGCAGTGACGCTAAGGATATCACAAAGGCTATAGCAAGGAGATAAAGCACAAGCGTACCGCCGCTGCCGTTGATATATATTTTCAGCATCAACGCAACAGCCACGCAGGTAAGATAACCTAAAAGATTTTTCATAGGGTCATATCCTCTATTTCTCTATAGCGTCAGGTGATTTTACCGTAAGTGCGATATTTTCAAGTGCCTCTCGCTCGTTGGCAAAGGCAGATTTGCCCTTTGGTGAAAGCATAAGTCTATGTGCAAGGACGTCAGTCATAACAGCCTTAACATCATCAGGCATGACGAAACTTCTGCCCTGAACAAAGGCATAAGCTTTAGAGGCTTTGAGCAGTGCGATACTTCCACGAGGAGATACTCCAAGCTTTACATAGTCTGAATTTCTTGTTGCGGTAACAAGGCTCAGGATATATTTTCTCACAGAAAGCTCTGCGGTCACATTTTCAGCGTAGCCCATAAGTTCACGGACTTTCTCAAGGGTCATGACAGGCTGGATATTCTTTGCAAAGCCTGACCTTTCTGCTCTTGACATGATATCAAGCTCGTCATCATAAGACGGATAACCCATGGATATCTTCATCAAAAATCTATCCATTTGAGCCTCAGGGAGATGATAAGTACCGTAAGTTTCCACAGGGTTCTGAGTTGCGAGCACCATAAAAGGCGACGGCAGCTCGTGGGTCTTTCCGTCGATAGATATTTGGTGCTCTTCCATGACTTCAAGCAAGCTTGACTGAGATTTCGGCGAGGCTCTGTTTATCTCGTCTGCGAGGAGAAAATTACACATTGCCGCACCCTCTTTATACTCAAGCTCATGAGTTTTCTGATCTATCATAGAAAATCCCACGATATCAGACGGCATAACGTCAGGGGTAAGCTGGATACGGTTATATCTGCCGTCCACCGATCTTGCAAGTGCTGACACAAGCTGAGTTTTTCCAACGCCTGGGACGTCCTCGATAAGCACATGACCGCCGCAGAGCATGGCTGTGATTATTTTAAGCACGGAATCGGTTTTACCGACTATGACTTTTTCTATATTATCTGTGAGAAGTTTTACCTTTTCGTTCAATTTTGTTATCCTCCTTTTTAACAGGCTTTCTGTTTGGTGTAAGTGAGATCACTTTTCTTTTGAGCAGAACGACATTTTCAATGCCTGTAGTATGAGGGAACATATCCACAGGCTGGATAAGCTGTGCTTTATAGCCTATTTTTGCAAGAAGTTTAAGGTCACGTTCGAGAGTTTCTATTTTACAGGAAACGTAAACTATCTTTTCAGGTCTTAGCTTGCCCAGTGAGTCAACAAACTCTTCGGTAGTGCCTGCTCTTGGAGGGTCAAGAAAGACTGTATCGCAGCTTTCGCCTGCGTCAGCAAGCTTGGTCATGAACTCCCCTGCGTCCTCGTTATAAAACCTGATATTATCAAGCTTATTGAGTTTTGCATTGGAAACGGCGTCTTTAACAGCCTCGGCATTAAGCTCCACGCCTGCCACGTCTGCACCGCTTTTTGCAGCGATAAGACCGATAGTACCGGTGCCGCAATAGGCGTCGATAACTTTATCGCCTTTTTTAAGCTCGGCACAGGAAATTGCCTGAGCATAAAGTTTTTCGGTCTGTTCAGGGTTCACCTGATAGAAAGAATGGGGTGAAACTCTGAATCTACAGCCGCAAAGCTCATCGGTGATATAGCCTTTGCCATACATTATAATATCACGATCACCCAAAGTAAGAGGGGTCGTGCCTTTATTGATATTCTGCACGATAGTGGTTATATATGGGTGTTTCTCGGTGATAGCGTGGACGAAGTTTTTCTTTGCAGGAAAAACGGGGCTTGCGGTAACGAGGACTAGCATCACCTCTCCTGTAGTTTGAGAGGTACGGATAAGGGTATGTTTCAGAAGTCCCTGACCGCTTTCCTCGTTATACGGCAAGATACGGAAATCAGCCATAAGGTCTTTCAACGTAGCGATTATTTGCTGGGCACGGATATCTTCAAGGAAACAATCGTCTGTAAGGACGACGCTATGTTTTGATGACTGATAGACGCCTGAAACGATATGTTTAGAGCCGTTGACCTTATAGACGGTTTGTACCTTATTGCGGTAATTATAGGGGTCGCTCATTGCTATTATCTGTTTTGGTCTGCAAAAGCGGCTCAACATTCTATCTTCCTTAGCCTGTTTCCACTCGATCTGCTCTGCATATGGTTTATCCAGCTGGCAGCCTCCGCAGCGTTTAAAGCAGCTGCATTTTTTCTCACCTGTTGACTTATTGATAATGGTATGTTTATTCATTACACTAGCTCTTTTCATTATGTATAAATTTTATTTTAAGTATACCATTTTATATGGATAATGTCAACAAACACGGTTATAACAGTTAAGTTTAGCGGTATGTTTGGTGGTTATAGCTTAGTTAGGTCTACAAATATTCAATTTTCAAGCTACGAACGAGGTACAGGAAGTGCTTTTCTGTGCGATCAGAACCTCTCATCGTGTTCACCTAACTCACGCCCTCAGAATGTTTCCTCATACACTGTTACCTCGCAGGGTCTCCGATTTGAGATAAGACCCTTTCTACTTATACACGAAAAGTGAGTGGTTTGTTGCATAAAAAATGCAACAATTAATGGAATGTTGCCAAATTAAATTATAAATCATTTGTTTGCACAAATTTTGGGTGGGGAAATTGGGGAGATTGACGGGGGAACAAATTTACTGATTAAAGTACGACATCATATTTTTATAGATGATAGCTTTCTTTTCTTCCTTAATATCTTCAAAAACTTCATTTGCAATAACATTTTTCATAACTATATTTTCTTCCTTTTTTACAGCCTGAAAAACAGCACACACTTTATTGTCATAGAGATAAGCAAATGTTCTCACTCCTTTTTTATTTATCAATGAGGCATTTTGTTCACTTACAAATTTGTTTATGATTCTTTTAGATTGTGTGTTAAATTTAAAATTCATTTTCTTCGTTATATCTTTAAGATTGCAAGCTGATTTTGTTTTCACGCAGGTTATTATCAATAAAACATCGCTAATAAAATATAAAACATTTCCGATATTATAAAAATAGTAACAGATAGGAATCAGCATAACGTTAAAAATAGCAATCAAGAATATAATAATTGATGATAATAACAATTTGTGGTCCATAAATAGATCGATAAAAATATAGAGCGTCCAGATAAATGCACATAGTTGATTTGTTAATTTTAGCCAGCCAAATGTGTCTTGTTTTGATACAGCAGCATAAATGCACAAAACAAAAAATATTGCCACAAATGTAAGAAACGTGTATGCTAAAGGGTATAATATGTTTTCTTTTATTTTCAACTTATTTATAACTTTACTGGCATTAAGAGGATCTAATAATTCATCATCACCAATTTTACTAATATAAAGATCATAATCTGATAGTTTGCTATAAAAAAATTTGCCAATTTTCTTCTTATCATGATTATCTATGTAGAGTTTTAACTCTCTTCTTTCCTCTTGGTCAATGAATAAATAAGCATCATAAAATTCGCTATAATTTATCACTGGATCGTCAAGCACCTTTATCAAATGAACAAATTTTGCCATTGCCTTTTCTGCTGTACGATCACATTTATCACGATCTAAAATTAATGTTTTTTGAAACATTTTGAAAATACTAATAAGCACAAAAATGAGAACACTTGCAAATATAGTATTTTCATTCAGATCCGGTAATAATGACACATATTCTTTCAAACTCATAATTATATCTCCTTAATAAATGATTTTCATGAGAATAATTATATCACACAAATTTCTACTTGTGGTGAAAATTTTTGTACTCATACACAGAGATGTGTACAAGCTGTTATATTTTATTATAATATATTTGAACACGCCAGTCAAGAAAAAGCTTTCGACATTTTTGTGGTTTGACTTGATTATTAGGAGAAAATGTGATAAAATTAAACTGTAGGTAAATTTGTATTTTACATAGATGTTATGAAAGGAACTTATATGAGATACGGACATTTATATAACAAGATCACTGTGGTGGCTCTTTCGGCGGTGCTGTCGCTGAGTGCGGTCTCTTGCGGTAAGCTTGACACTAGCAAGCTTGACGGGGACGTTTCGATCGTGGCGGAAACTGAGCGCAAGGCGGATAACAAGAAAGCCGAGGACAATTCAAGCAAAAAGGCTGCTGAGGTCAAGGCAGAAGAAAAAGAACAGCCGAGCTACACTTGCTCGCTGGTATGTGTGGGCGACAATCTGATACATGACAACATTTATAATGAGGCTCTAAAGCTGGGCGGCGGTGACAAATATGATTTCACGCAGGCCTACGAGCACGTTACAAAATACATAGAGGGCACTGACGTGGCTATCATAAATCAGGAAACGTTGGTGACGGACAGCGTTGAGCCGCAGAGCTATCCTATGTTCGCCTCGCCGACGGCTGTGGGTGACAAGATAGTTGACATTGGGTTTAATGTGATATCTATGTCAAACAATCATGTTCTCGATCAGGGTGAGTCGGGGCTGATAAGCTCTCTTGACTACTGGGACACTAAGGACGTTGTACACTATGGTGCTTACCGTTCGCAGGAGGACGCTGACACTATCAAGACCATGGAGGTCAACGGAATAAAGTTCGCTTTTCTGGGATACATGGAGCACACAAACGGCAATTATCTCAGCGGTGACGGTGCTCAGGTGATATATCTTGATGACGAGGACAAGATAAAGGCCCAGATAGAAGAGGCTGACAAAATGGCGGACGTTGTTGTAGTTTCCTGTCATTACGGCACGGAGATACAAAACGAACTGAACGAGCAACAGACAGAGATAACGCCTAAGCTTGTGGAGTGGGGTGCTGACCTTATTATTGGTACGCAGGCTCACACCATTAGCACCTGCGGATATCTTGACAAGCCTGACGGCGGACAGGCTTTCGTATACTACGGTTTGGGCAACTTTATTTCCACCATGTATGACACAAAGTCGTTAGTGGGACTTATCGGTAAGCTCAACGTTATAAAGAATCCTGAAACTAATGAGATAACTTTTGAAAATGTTAAGGCTATCCCGATCATATCACACTTTGAGGGCGACTCTTACTATGGTGACTGGTACAACTGCACGGTCTATCCTTATGCGGAATACACTGATGAGCTGTTTGCCAAAAACTACGTTGATGGCTTTACCCGTGAGAGCGTGGAGGAATGTTTGTCTTACATACCTGATGAATTTCTCAGCATTGAATAGCTAATGACGGACAAACGCTATTTGAGAAATGGGCTGTCGAGGACGCCAGCCCCTACATCTTTGATTTATCCTATTCAATTATTTCTGCGGACGACTTTTTAGCCGTCCGCTTTTTTATGTTCATATGACTGTTTGATGATTTTATGTAAAGGTTTACATATATCTTAATAAATTTATATAGTGATAATATTAATTCATGAATTATTTACATCAAAATATGCTCAATCCATTAAAATACTTACAGAGATTACTTTTTTACTATTGCAATTTAGGCAAATATGCTATAAAATATACATATAGGGAGAGGAACGGACTTCCCGATATAATTTTCATTTTTTTATATTCTGAAAACTATTTTAATTTACAGGAGGGTTTATTAAATGAAATTTGCAGACGGTTTCTGGCTCAACCAGAGAGGCTACGAAGTAAACTATGCAAATCAGGCTTTCGAGATCGAAGAGATCGAAAACGGATTCCTTGTTGTGGCAACACCTTTCGTTGTATACAACAGAGCTATGATGCTCGGAAGTGCTAACCTTGAGATCGCTTACACCTCAACTCAGGAGAACTGTGTTAAGGTCAGCATCACTCACCACAAGGGTCATGTTGACAATGGTCCGCACTTTGTGCTTGAGGACAAAGGTTTCAAGCCACAGGTAACTGTTACAGACAAAGAGGCTGTGCTCGTTACCGGCGACACAAAGCTCGTTGTTTCTAAGGAGAACTGGAGCTTTACTTACTACTACAAGGACAAGAGACTCACAAGCGGCGGTTGGAGATCGACCGGTGTTATTTTCGAGAGTGCTTACAAGCAGCAGGCAAGACTTCAGACACAACTTGACGACACATTCTGGAGCTACCCTGCTGACCCTACAAGAACATACATAAGAGAGCAGTTCGACACTTCTGTTGGCGAATATTTCTACGGTTTCGGCGAAAAGTTCACAACATTCACTAAGAACGGTCAGAACGTTGAGATATGGAACGCTGACGGCGGTACTTGCTCAGATCAGTCTTACAAGTCTATCCCATTCTATCTTTCTTCAAAGGGCTACGGCGTATTTGTAAACAGCACTGACAAGGTTTCATATGAGGTATGCTCTGATACTGTTTCTAAGGTATCAATGACTGTTCCTGGCGAGAGCCTTGAATACTATGTATTCGGCGGTGCTAACCTCACTGACGTACTCAAGGGATACACTGACCTCACCGGCAAGCCTTCACTGCCGCCTGCATTCTCATTTGGTCTGTGGCTCACAACTTCATTCACAACAACTTATGATGAGGAAACTATCACTTCATTTATCGACGGCATGGCTGAGAGAGATATTCCTCTTCAGGTATTCCACTTTGACTGTTTCTGGATGAAGGGCTTTGAGTGGTGTAACTTTGAGTGGGACAAGTCACAGTTCCCTGACCCACCTGCAATGCTCAAGAGACTGCATGAAAACAAGGGTCTGAAAACCTGCGTATGGATAAACCCATATGTTGGTCAGCGTTCAAGACTTTTCGACGAGGGTATGAAGAACGGTTACTTCATCAAGAAAACTGACGGTTCTGTATTCCAGTGCGACGAGTGGCAGCCTGGTATGGCTATCGTTGACTTCACTAATCCTGAGGCTTGCAAGTGGTATGCCGGATATCTGAGAAAGCTCTGCGAAATGGGTGTTGACACATTCAAGACTGACTTCGGCGAGAGAATACCTACAAGAGATGTTGTTTACTATGACGGTTCTGACCCTATCAAGATGCACAACTTCTACACATATCTTTACAACGAGTGCGTATTCAACGTTCTGAAAGAATACTACGGAGAGAACAAGGCTTGCTTGTTCGCTCGTTCTGCTACAGCAGGCGGTCAGAAGTTCCCTGTTCACTGGGGCGGCGACTGCTCAGGAAACTACAACTCAATGGCTGAGGTAGTAAGAGGCTGTCTGTCACTTTGTATCTCAGGATTTGGTTACACTTCACATGACATGGCAGGCTTTGAGGCTACCGCTACACCTGACATTTACAAGAGATGGGCTGCATTCGGTATGTTCTCATCACATTCAAGACTGCATGGTAACCAGTCATACAGAGTGCCATGGCTCTTTGATGAGGAATCCTGCGATGTTCTGCGTTTCTTCACAAAGCTCAAGGGCAAGCTCATGCCTTATCTGTGGGCTCAGGCTATCAAGACACATGAAGTTGGTGTGCCTGTAATGAGAGCAATGGTCATCGACTATGCTGACGACCCAACTTGCCTGACACTTGACAGACAGTATATGTTCGGCGACAACATTCTGGTTGCTCCGATCCTTAATGACGAGGGTATCGCTGAATACTATGTACCGGAGGGCAAGTGGACTGACATTATCACCGGCAAGGTACTTGAGGGCGGCAAGTGGTACAAGCACAAGTGCTCATACTTTGAGATACCTGCTCTTGCTAAGCCAAACAGCATTATTGCATACGGCAACTTTGAAAGACAGATCGAGTATGATTATCTTGAGGGCACAACATTCACTATCTACGAGCTTGAGGACGGCAAGTCTGCTGTTTGCCCTATTTATGACACTGAGGCAAACAAGGTATTCGAGCTGACTACTACAAGACACGGCAACAAGATCGAATGTGAATACACAGACACAAAGGCAAGTTTCAAGATCGCTGTGGCTAACACAGACAAGTCTGTTGAGATCGCTCCTAACTTCAGCGGCAAGGTAATTATTGAACTTTAATGACTAAATAAAAAAATCGCTCCGAGAGATCGGGGCGATTTTTTTGCGTTCACACACAGAATCAAGGCAAATGAGCGTAAAAATTCTGTATATTTGCTCTTGAAGAATGGTCGATATTGGGGTATAATATAGATAGTACGATTTGAGGAGTAATTTTATGAAGTCAAGAATAAGAAGTGTTATACCGAAAAAGATTATTGGCATAAATATCAGTCCGCAAAAGCGTGACGTAATTTCAGAAATAGCCAAAAGCGAAAACGCTGAGGCTGAGTTTTTCGGCAGCGAGGTATCGGCTCAGCAGGTTGGATATCTTTGCGGTTTCAAGGGCTTTGAAAGGTCTGAGAAAGTGGGAGAGGATATTGCTGACGAATGTCTTATTTTTTCGGGCATTGACGGCAGGTCACTTGACCCGATACTGAAAAAGCTCAGGGAGAAAGGTGTGGCAGTGGAGCTGAAAGCCATTGTCACGGCACATAATCAAAGCTGGAACGTTGGCGAGCTTATAAAAGAGCTGCGGCGTGAACACCTTCACATGAATGGGGGCGACAGCGGTGAAAAGTAAATACAAGGCTATAATTTACATTATTTTATCGGCTTTTTCATTTGCGTTCATGTTCGCTTTTGTGCGGCTTTCGGGTGATCTGCCGACGGTTCAAAAGACGTTTTTCAGGAACTTTGTAGCATTGTTATTCGCTATCGGAGTTTTGAAAAAGAACCACATACGGTTTCGCATTGAGGGCAAAAAGAACAATGCTGTTATCTTTGTGAGGGCGTTTGCAGGCACGCTTGGTATGCTTGGAAACTTTTACGCTATCGATCATCTTGTGCTGTCGGACGCATCTATGCTCAACAAGATGTCGCCGTTTTTTGTTATTATTTTCTCGTTTATTTTTCTCAAAGAGCGGCTCACGTTTTTTCAGGGATTCACGGTGGTTTGTGCGTTCATAGGCAGCTTGTTTATTATCAAGCCGAGTTTTCAGAACGTTGACTTCTTCCCTGCACTTATCGGTTTTCTCGGCGGAATGGGAGCGGGTCTTGCTTACGCCTGCGTGAGATACTTAGGACAGCATGGTGTGAACGGTGCAGTCATTGTGGCATATTTCTCAGGATTTTCGTGCTTATTCACGCTGCCGTTCCTTATATTCGATTTTCACCCTATGACGATTTTCCAGCTGCTTTGTTTGCTGGGTGCAGGTGCCGGTGCGGCAGGCGGTCAGTTTGCCATAACTGCGGCTTACACTCACGCCCCTGCTAGGGAGATATCGGTTTATGACTACTCACAGCTGATATTCACAACTATCCTTGGATATTTCCTATTTGGCGACATTCCAGACGGCTGGAGTTTTCTTGGATATTTCATTATCATTGCAATGGCTGTGCTTGTTTTTCTTTACAACAATGTTTGGCACAATGACAGCGAGGTCAAAGGCTGACAAAAAGGTAAACAAAAAGAGCGTTTTTACTTTCTCGGTAAAAACGCTCTTTATTATTTATATTGTGGTTTATGCTCCGCCTGCGATAAATCTCTTGAGATCCTGTGGGTTTACGCACTTTTCAAGAGCAACGTCCATAGAAATAGTTCTCGAACGAACAAGCTTTGCAAGCTCCTGGTCCATGGTCTGCATTCCTGTTGCTTTACCGGTCTGCATTGCTGAACCGATAAGGTGCACCTTATCGTCACGGATCATAGCCTTGATGGAGTCTGTTGCGTTGAGTATTTCACAGCAAGCTACACGGCTAGTTCCGTCAAATGTACGGCAAAGTGTCTGAGTACAGATACCAACGAGAACGGAGGCAAGCTGAGTTCTGATCTGATGCTGCTGGTGTGCAGGGAAAACGTCGATGATACGGTCGATAGTTGACGGTGCGGACGTTGTATGAAGTGTACTCATAACAAGGTGTCCTGTTTCAGCGGCGGTTACTGCGGCCTCGATAGTTTCAAAGTCACGCATTTCTCCTACGAGGATAATGTCCGGGTCCTCACGGAGGGCTGCACGGAGGGCAAGTGAAAAGCTCGGTACGTCAGGGCCGATCTCTCTCTGGTTTACCATACATCTCTTATGTGCGTGCATATACTCGATAGGGTCTTCGATAGTGATTATATGTGCTGATTTATGGATATTTACATGGTCGATCATTGCGGCAAGAGTTGTTGACTTACCTGAACCTGTAGGGCCTGTTACGAGAACAAGTCCACGAGGACGCATTGAGAACTCTGCAAGGATCGGAGGAAGGTCAAGGTCTGTGAGGGTCGGGATATCGTTTCTCAAAAGACGGAGAGCGATAGCTGTGTTGCCTCTCTGACGATACACGTTTACACGGTGACGGAAACCTCTTGATGATACATATGTAAAGTCTGTATCAATGTGGTCCTTGATAGACTGACGCTGCTTATCTGTACACATATCCTCGCATATTTTGAGAATTTCTATCTCAGTCATATCAGGATAGGAAGAAAGCTTTCTCAGGTTACCACCCTGTCTAACTATCGGTGGGATACCTACGGTGAAGTGCAAGTCGGAGCAGCCCAGTGCTCTTGCCTCATCAAGAATTTTGTTAATGTCGATTGCCATTAGTATTTACCTCCATATATATCTTTTTTATACAGCATATGTTACACGGATAAGTTCGTCCATAGATGTTTTTCCTGCCTGAACAAGCTCAGTAACGTTATCTCTAAGCAGGTGGCAGCCCTCTTTCTTTGCAAGCTCCTGAATTTCATCAGCTTTTGCTCCCCTTGTGATAAGAGCCTGCATGGACGGTGTTGCGAGAAGTATTTCGTGGATAGCGGTTCTTCCCTTATAACCTGTATTGTTACACTTTGGACAGCCGCATGGGTCATAGACCTGAACTGAATGGTCGATGCCCATAAGCTCATTTTCTTCCTCAGTTGACATTCTCGGCTTTTTACAATCAGGGCAAAGCACCTTTGTAAGACGCTGAGCGACGATACCGATAAGAGATGTTGCGACCATGTAAGCCTCAACGCCCATATCCACAAGTCTTGTTACGGTAGATGCGGCGTCGTTTGTATGAAGTGTTGAAAGCACAAGGTGTCCTGTGATAGCGGCACGGATAGCGATCTCGGCAGTTTCCGAGTCACGCATTTCTCCGACCATTATGATGTCAGGGTCCTGACGGAGGATAGAACGGAGTGCTGCACCAAATGTCATACCAGCTTTTTCGTTGATCTGGCACTGGTTTACGCCCTCTATCTTCTTCTCGACTGGGTCTTCGACGGTGATAACGTTGTTACTTGGTTTAGATATTTCGCCAAGTGCGGCGTAAAGTGTGGTAGATTTACCTGAACCTGTAGGGCCTGTTACAAGGACAACTCCCTGCGGCACTTTCAGGCACGCCTCAAATCTCTTATAGTTATAATCTGTCATACCGAGGTCGGTAATTTTTCTCAGTGACATATCACCTGTTGCGAGGATACGGAGAACGACTTTTTCGCCGTATACCATTGGAAGGTTAGATACACGGAGGTCAAGAGTCGTGCCGTCAACGACTTGTGACATACGGCCGTCCTGCGGGATACGCTTTTCGGCGATATTCATGCCGCTCAAGATCTTGAAACGGGTAACAAGCGAAGTATGAAGTGCGGCGGAAAGAGTCATAAGCTCAATAAGGTCGCCGTTTACACGGATACGGATAACGGTCTTGTCCTTAAAAGGCTCGATATGGATATCCGTTGCGTCCTGACGCTGTGCGTTCTCGACGATAGCGGTAGCAAGCTTAACGATAGGAGCGTTCTCGATTCTCTCCTCGGAGATATCCTTGAGTTCTTCAAGGTTGAGCTCTTCCTCTTTCTGCTTTGTAGCCTCGTCAACAACGGAGCTAACCTGACCTTCGGAGTACATCTTACCGATTGCACGGTTGATAGATGACTTTGTGGCAAGGACCGGTGTTATGCTACAGCCTGTGATAACACGGAGATCCTCGAAAATATAGAAGTTGATAGGGTCATTAGTTGCAACGGTCATACGCTTGCCTATTTTGCTGACTGCGATGACGTTATACTTTCTTGCTGTCGCCTCAGGTATCTTCTTGACGATATCAGGCATAAGTTCAGTATTATCAAGGTCGATATAGGACACATTCAGTCGCTCGGCAAGGACCTGACAGAACTGGACATCGGTAACGAGTTTCATATCAATGATAACGTCACCGAAAAGTCTACCCTTTTGTTCCTTCTGTTTAGCAAGGACTTCTTGTAGCTGATCTTCAGTTATAAGACCTTTCTGAACCAGATACTGACCGATAGGGCCGTTTCTCATATATATTACTCCAATCCTCCGCATAAATTTAGGGGGTTGACGCTGCGGAAACGTCTGCTGCGGTTCAAAAGCCGCAAAAAAATCATATTATCTATTGTAATCTTCATGAAAGTATGATAAAATTAATATATTAACTTATGTATCCAAAGGAGGATCACTGTGGACAATTTAACCTTATCATACATAATCATTTATGTATTTGTGTTCATTTTCGGAGCGTGCATAGGCAGTTTTCTAAATGTCTGCATATACCGTTTGCCGAACAATGAAAGCCTTATCAAACGCAATTCTCACTGCATGACCTGTGGAGAACCTATCAAACGGCGTGATCTTATACCGATAATAAGCTGGTGCATACTGCGTGGAAAATGCAGAAATTGCGGAGCAAAGATATCGCCGAGATACACAGTAGTTGAGCTGCTCAACGCACTGCTCTACTTATGGGTATTCTATCACTTCAATGGTATCTTCAATCCTCTGCGTGCGGCACTTGTCTGTCTTTTGTTCTCTGCCCTTATCGTTGTATTCTTCATGGACTGGGACACGCAGCTCATCAACACATATGTGGTGATATTCATAGGTCTGCTTGGCGTTGCAGAATACATATTCTGCAAAGATCAGACAGGACTGACGCTGAGATCGCACATTATCGGATTTTTCATTGTGAGCGTGCCGCTGCTTATTATCTGTCTTATCACACACGAGAAAGCCATGGGCATGGGAGATGTATATCTCATGGCAGCCGCAGGGTTGTTCCTCGGAATGCAGGGTGCGTTGGTAGCACTGCTTATTGGTTTGATAACCGGTTCGATCGGTGGACTTATCCAAAAGCACCGCAACGGTGAATCTGTATTTGCATTTGGTCCATACCTCTCTATCGGAATAGCTGTAGCGGCATTATACTCAGAGCAGATCGGCTCATGGTACATGGACTTTACAGGTATAAACGAGATGATGAACGAGGCAATGCTGATAATAAGATAGTTGCATATTCCGCAGTTTGATACTGCGGAATTTTTTTGCTCAAAAAATCCTCTTAATAGAAGTTTTTCTGTTAAGGGGATTTTTTCAGCAATCAGACCCGTGGAGGGTCTGATTGAGAATATGCTAGGAAATACTTACATTTGATACGCCGAAGTCTCCCTCACAAGTAAATTGAATAGAAATATTCTTAGACTCTTTTGCATTAAGCTTTCCTTCAATCACTATCTTAATTTGGTTACCACTAAATGTTTTACTTTTAACTGAGGCTGAATCATACGTACCCTGACCCCAAAGACTATCAATGCTTTTTACTGTACTGTTACAAGTAAAAGTAATAGTATATGTCCCTTCAAAAATTTCGCTACTATTATTAGTAATTTTACAATGATACTGACCACTCTGTCCATACGATGTAGAATTATCATATACTGCTAACAAGTTCGAAACATCTGCTGGAGTTCCACTTGTAGTTGTAGTTGTAGTTGTTCCTAAAGTTGTAGATGTCGTAGTGGTAGTGGTTGTAGTCGTTGTCGAACCAGAATCATCGGGAGCAGTAGTCGTTGTTGGCGTTGTGGTCGTAGTAGTTGTTAATGAAGTAGTTGTAGTTGTGGCAGTCGCACCATTCTGAGCTGGCTGATAGTAAATAAAAATATAATCAGTCTTGGAAGCATCATAGCTTACTGAAATGCTGTCTGCTCGTGATACACCCATTGTCAAAGAAGAATTTATGTTTGAAAAATTAACTGACAGACTTGAATTATATTTTACATCAGTGTTTTTAACATAACTTCCGCCTTCATATTTCATAGGGTTTGATTCAAAATCAAGCATTATGAAATTATTGCCTTTTTGATTATTATACTCACTAAGCGTTATCTTAAAAGCATTTTCATCGTAAGTTGCCTCACCCATAACAACACTTTCAGAATGAGTAGCAGTTGTACCCTTATATACAATACCTGTCGCATGCTTTTTACTACTTGATCTTGCTGTTACATTATCAATTTTAATGTAATTAGTGAACTTTGATGGATCAGTTGGTGAAACTGACGCTGTGTCAGAAGAATAAACCTCAACCGCAAGAGCATACTGAAGCTCATTATTGATAGCTTTTCCTACTGACAATGCACAGTTTTCCTGATCCTTGGTAGTCTGAACCTTATAATAGTATTTACTCGTTGGAGCTAATAATGCCATAACCGCTGCCATGATTATGCCCATAAGACACATCACAACAATAAGTTCAACAAGAGTAAAACCTTTTTTGTTTCTGTTCATATGATTTCCTCCTGTTTAGCCATTTACACCAGACGATGAATAAGTAAACGTTTTTGTCCTGCTTGAATCAAAATCAGCAGCCGAAAGCGAAAATTCACCATATGTTACATTAGAATCAGTAACAAATCTTATCTTAACATCACCATTTGAAAATGCTGCTGCTGTCAAACAGAAACCAAATTCTGCTTTGCCGTCTATTCCTGTATCACTCTTTGCCTGAATGGTTGTTACGTACAGTGGCGATGTATGAATATATCCAGTTGCAGAAGATTTTCCTGTATAAAGGAATCCATTATCAACAGTAACATAAGCCGTTATATTCTCATTTGTTTGATTAATTAAAGAAACTTTATATTCAGCTGTAGAGGTATTCTCAGTTGCTGTTGCTGTAAAACCACCAACATTAAAACTCTTCACCTGAAAACCAAAATCTGTTCCAAATTGTGCAGCATCAGCTTCATACATTTGAACTTCTTTTGTTTCACCTCTCGAATCATCAAAAGAAAGAGTATATTTACCCAAATCAGTAACTTCAGCATTAGAATATTTTCTTACGGCATTTGCCTGCTGACCAACTTCAAGATCACGTTTTCTATTCTTTGCTGTTTGCTGAACAGCACCTGAAATCGCTGTCATTACAGCACCGGCAACCATAGCAAAAATTGTCATAGCAATAACGACTTCAACAAGAGTCATACCTTTAGAATTTTTCTTGTTTTTCATAAAGATACCTCCTTAACTCTTATGCTTGATGTAATACTGGAATTTAATTGCACCATCAGATGGTTTCAAAGACTCTATATATTTCAATATAGAACCTGGTGCTGGCAAGCTTGAAGTAACAGTTGTACCTGTGTTTCCATAATCCAATGTTCCAACAATATTTTGACCATAAACTGCTTTACCAGAACCATTACCTGTAATTTTCATATTACATTCAGGACCATAAATAACAGCGTTAATAACTGTGTTTCCATCATTTTGGAGAGTTATATCACAATTGTCAGGAACAAGAATAAATGTATTATTATTTTTAGCCTTAGTACCTACAAAATTGTTTCTATCATTTCTGGCATCCCAAATCCAAGTTCCATAAAAATTCCAAGTACTTTTCTCAGGTGACTTAGTTTTATAATACTTTCCATCAGAACCGCTATCAAGCATAAAATAGCAGAAATTCTTTGGAACACTTGGACTGATCACATTACCATTACTGTCTTTTTCATCTACCCCTGTCCAAGTTGAGCCCGAATAATCAACAGTAATATCAATATTTGACATATCATTTGGCAAAAGGATATATATATCCTGAGTACCTTTCATTTTAACAATGAACTTAAAATCTGTGATTGCCAAACCAGAATAAGTACCTAGAAGATGACTCTTAATCGGTGCAAAATTCAAGCTCTCATTAATATACAAAGTCTTATAATTACCACGAACTCTATCAAAGCCACCACTCTTATTGGCATCATCATATACTGACTTCAATGTAGTATTACATTCTGGATCAATATATACATGCTCCATCCAATTAGAATCATTCGTCTTATTATAAGCAATATTATATTTTGACTGAAGATTATTAGCATCAATGCTGTTGCTTATAAACATATCATTAGGAGACGCATTATTATACTGGGTTGTTTGCGGTTCAAAAGAAACATCAGGCAGTTCAGCACGCTTACCACTTGGTTTAGAAGTCGTAACGGCTCCAGCTGTTATCTTTCCAGAACCACCTGTTACTTCAACCTTGGAACCAGATTCTATATCTTTGCAAGAATATGATTTTGCAATGTTTGTGCCAGCTTTACTATTTTCATCATTAAGGAATATGATAGAACCAGTACAATAAAGTGTGCCATTAACAGTCAGTGATGAATTGCTAACAAAGTAAATATCACCATCAACATACAAATCGCCATTGATAGTCGTTGTCTGACATGTATAGAAACAAACATCACCGCCTGTACCATCATCATATTTATAAGAATACATATTACCATTTATAGTTGTACAAGTACCTGTTTGGCCATTAACAACTGTCTCACCTGGTTTCTCACCATACCAACCCTTATGGGCATTATCAAATGCACTCTTAATCACGTCATAATCATCAGCAAACTTAGGAACCCTTGCAAAATATGCACCATGACAATATACATCAATTGGCTTTGTTCCACTACCTATCTCACCGCCACTTTGATAAGATGATATAAACTTCTTTGCGGTGTAAATATAACCATCAGTATTTGATAAAGAACCATCAGGTTCTGTAGATTTTCCACTAATTGTTGTCACATGAGCCTGATTAAAATACAAATAACCGAGAACAGCCAAAGTTGGTGCTTTGCCATCCACTGTGTCCTTGATATAGCAATCCGTATCTTTAGCTGCCCACAAATTACTTCTTACACGATAGTTACCGCCTGCACTAGCTTGAGCATTGTGCATTTGTACAACAGCATCAACCGAAGTAGACTCGATCAAAACGTCACCGCTTGCAGTAAATTCATAATTGCCAGACAAACCTTTAACAGTTTCAATTGCATTTTCAGAATTATAGCTCTTAACTACCTTTCCATCAAAAAAAGCACTAGCACTTTCAGTTTTACCACCATAAGTAGCTTCACATTTTATGATGTAACCACTTGAAGCAGCTTCATACATCTTTATTTTGCAATCACCAACATTAGCGGAACCACCGCTAATGTTAACATCAAATTCATACGGATCAGCCTCCGTTTTTCCACTAGCCATTGTTGATATAAATGAATAATCATACACACCCTTATCATTAAGAAAAGTCTTCAAATACGTATCCAAACAATTTTGTGCGGTAATCTGTGCCTGCGTACTTTTAACATTGGTAGTAGAAACTCTATTTGCATAGCTTGACACAGAAAGAGCCGTCGTTGTAAGGATCATTAAGACCGTTGTAAAACAAATAACAGTAAAAAGAACTGAACCTTTTTGATTCTTTTTGCTATTTTTTTTCATATTTACCACCTTTCTTCCTCGTTATAATAAAATTACTTATATAAAATTTTTAATCATTATATAGCACTAATTGGCAGGACAAGAAATATTCCTTATCCTACCAAGTAGTTATCTCTTAGCTGGCAGAAGGATCTGCGAGTTTCTTCAGAACATACATATTAAGTGTCATAGAGCCTGAGATCTCACTCTCGTTGACATTTTCTATGTTTACATTCTTGATGACCATGCTCTTCTCATTGTTTGTAGTCAGGTTATCAGCAAAATTCTTGAAACCTGAAAGTGAGCTCGTGAACTGGATATCAAGGCTGTAGTAACCAATGGTCTGAGCTGTTGGCTCAGCGTTAGCATCGGTGTTTTCAGCAGTTGTGTCAGCTGCTGAATCTGTAGAACCAGCGTTATTATAATCATCTACCTTCGTATCAAAATCAGTAGCTGTTGCTGTTGACGTATATGTATACGGCTGAAGGACTGCACTGCCGTATGCAGAGATAGTCATGTTACTATTTTTGATGTTTACATCGTCAACTGCAAAAAGTTCACGAACCTTATCAGTTGCCTTGTAAGCTACCTGATAATCATAGAAGTTAGCCGCTACCTGTGAAGTACTTGTGTAAAGGCTCTGTATTTCAGCTGCCAAGTTCTTATCCTTATCGACCTGATCCTGAAGATCACTCAGCTGAACTTTTGCAGATTCAAGGTCGCTGCTTGCCTGACTGCAATCATCAATGGCAGGCTTAACGAAAAGCATAAATCCTGCAACAACTACAAGCAGTACGAATACTACTATCAAAATCAATTTATCACGATAATTCAGTTTCATAATTATTTACCCTCGCCCTCTCCTTTAAGATAAAGTGTCAACGAATCAAGAACTACAGAAGAGCTGCCGTCTTCACCTATTGTATATCCGGTATAACCTACGTCCTCCTGGAAGAGTCCGGTATTAACGAGAGATTCGATAGCTGTCGTAACATCTGCCTGACTGCCAAGTTCTACATTTGTGATCGTTACTGTACCGCCGTCGAGGTCATATGTAAAGCCTTTATACTTGAATGAGCCAAGTGCATCTTTAATGTCATCAAACATTGAGCTTGACACTACAGGAAGAGTTTCAAGAGCAGCATTTGCGGAAGTTACATAATCTGAATACTCCTGCATGATATTCTTCTTATTATGGAGTATCTGGTTCTGTGCGATCTTTTCGTTGCAAACTGCTATCTGCTCGTTTGTCTTATCGATATCCTTTTCAATAGAATTCTTTCTGAGGTGGATAACAAGTGTAGCACCTGCGATAAGCACTGCAGCTGCTGCAGCGAAGATACCGCCTGTCATGAGCAGTGAACCCATGCCGCTGCTGCCACCCTTACCTGTGGACTGGTCAACTTCAAGAAGGTTGATCTTCTCGGTCGCTTTGTTTCTCTTATAGAGAGCACCGATAGCGTTAGCGAATACTGTGAACTCGAAGTTCTCAAAACCTGTGATCTGAGCAGGAACGCCAAGCACAGATGCCTTGATATCAAGACCGTCAAGTGCGTCAACGAGTTTGATATAGTCTTCGATAAAGCCATAGAGGATAACGTTCTCAAGTCCTGAACCGCCTCTTGCCTTGTTGAACTGCTCCATTCTGAAGATGTTCTCGTTAAGAGCCTCTGTGATATAATCATCAGAATCATAATCGTCCTCAGAGATCGGTACATATCTTGCGAATGCCATCTGACCGTTCTCGAAAAGTGTAAGTCCGAGGAAGTTCTTATCTATCTGGCAAACCAGAAGTGGCATCTTTTCCATATTTGACTTATCTGCAAGAACGATTCTGGCGATAGAGTTACATCCGATATTAACAGATCTGAGGTTCATGCCCATGATATTGAAAAGCTTTCTATAGCTTTCAACTATCGTACTTGGGCAGGCTGTTGCGAGCACCTTAACTGCTCCAGGGTTATCCTCTCCTGCCTCACCTACTACTGTATATGAGATAGAATACTCATCTGTGATACCCATTTCCTGGCTCATATGGTTCTGTACCATAAGCAGGAACTCATTACCCTTAGCCTTTGGAACAACAAGCTCTTTGAATACAATGTTGCTTGATGAGAAAGTAACGATAGCGTCCTTATCCATCATATCCTCAGCCTTGACCTGTGTGAGCAGCAGTTCAGAAAGACCTGAAAGGTTGATTACCTCACCATTAAGGATCATATCCTCAGGAACGTCTACCTGCAAGGATCTTTCGATCCTTATCTTGTTAGAGGAGTTGTCACCTTTAACAATGTTGATTTGTCTATCAGAAATATCAAATGATAGCATTTATTCCTTCACCTCTTAAATTATTTTTCAAAACAAATATCTTCACTCTCCATTTTACCGGAGAGGAGATATTTAAAATTAACGAACAAAAACAGCAGACTGTTATTCTTCCAGACCTGACAGTGAACCGTAAAGCATTGGGAAGATACCTGCAAGGCAAAGACCAATAGCAACACCCATGAATACGATGAGCAATGGTTCCATAAGTCCTACAAGTCTTGTAACGGCTGCGTCTGCCTCTTCCTCATAGTAGTCAGCGGTCTTTTCGAGGATCTCATCAAGAGCACCTGATTCCTCACCGACATAGATGATAGAAGTAAACATTCCTTCAAATATCTCAGTCTTTGCAAGTGACGCTGAAAGCGGAGCACCCTGCTTAACTTCATCGACTACCTGAATAAACATCTTATCTACATAAGCGTTTCCAAGTATTCTTGATGAACGTTCAAGACATTCTACCATTGGAATACCGCTGGAGTAAAGTGATGAAAGAGTTCTTGCGAAACGGCCTTCATAGATCTTTACTATAAGCTTACCTGCGGCAGGCATTTTTATCTTGATATAGTCAAATTTAAGTCTGACTGACGGTACTTTCAAAGCGTATATCCAGCCGAATACCAATGCAACGACTACGATAAGAATGATATACCATTTTGCTTTGAAGAAGTCACTGAATGCGAAAAGTGCCTTTGAAAGTGCAGGCATCTGATCTTCTGGCATAAGTCCTGCGAATATAGGCATGATGAACGTAAACATACCGATTACCATGACGATACAAAGAACACCCAGTATGATAGGATACGTCATCGCACTCTTTACCTTATTGTTCAGTTTGTTTGAGTTTGCGTAGTAGTCGCTCAGACGCTGCATGGTCATATCCAGCGTACCGGAGGTTTCACCTGCGTCTACCATTGAGATGAAAAAGTCAGGAAAACTTCCTCTTCTCGTGTCAAGAGCCTCAGTAAAGCTCTGACCTTTCTGTACGTCATCGTAAACACTTCTCCAGACTTCCTTTGCACTCTTGTTTTCTTCTTCCTTATAAAGAATGTCAAGAGCCTTTACAATGGTAAGACCTGATGTCATCATTGCTGCAAGCTGACGGCAGCAGAAGGCAAGTTCCTTGGTGTTGAACTTGTGAACAGTCTGTTTTCCTGCACCTCCAAGTGCCTCTGTATAGCTTATACAGAACAGACCTTGTTCGTGGATCTTGTCCAGTACTTCCTGTGCATCCTCAGCCTCGTAGATACCCTTTATGGTTTTTCCTGAGGTATCCTTAGCAACATAGGAAAATTTCTTCATAGTATGTAGATACACCTCCACTTATTTATACATTTTGTACATTCGTCACAAAAATCTTTAAGAATACACAAAACGCATTTTTATAATTATAACATTATTTTCATCTTTTAGCAAGAGATTAAGGGGCATTTAAGTGAATTTTTATCCACAAAATAATCGTTGCAAATTTATCGATTTTGTACAAATAGAATAATTCAACTAACATTTTATTGATTTATTAACATATAAAGTGGGTTCACACAGTTTTTTGACTGCAAATGACCCACTTTATGTTCAAATGATACAATTCAGGCGTTATTATCGCCATTGTCTGCACTAAAAGATTTCACACTTCTGAGTATGACAGGATGCTTATGGACATAGATCTTATAGGCGATGAAATAAATACAATATGACGCCAGCAGCAGCAGTCCGATACCCACGATAACGCTTACAAGGTAGTTCATACCAAGGCCCTCATTGAGCCAGATACATGGGTAATAGAGCACTTTATAAAAGATGTCGCCCTTGCCTTCCTGACTGAAAGAATCCCTGAAAATAGACGGGATAAAGTACACAAGCAGCATGAGAAGATAAACTATAGTGATATTAACCCAGCTCCAATCCTCATAGGCAGCGTGACGCTTTCCATCGTCATAGAAAAGCCTGAGAAAGAACGCCAGCATTACTGCAAAGCCTATAAACGAATCCACGTTCCCATTAGTCATAAAACTTTTGGATCCTGACGCACCTGACGGGAAAATAGTCACAAGTGCGGGTATGAGCACCATGCCTGCAAATGCTGCAAACAGCGTAAGAACGAACATTATTGCTATCCTTGACAAAATATATTTCAAAAATTTTATTGGTTCCATAAATGCCTCCATTTGTCGTCTCTTTTCTATAAAGTTTTCTAACTTTACATATCGTTTTGTCATGTAAAGCTATATATCTTTACATATTTCTTAATTATCTGACATAGAATTATCAAATAATTTTTCCACAAGTTCTTTTAGATAGATGTTCTCTGTATGTTCAAGCATAGGGTCTGTGCTTATTATCAGCTGTGCAGCCTCCTGTGCTTTTCTAAGGATATCCATATCCTGCGACATATCTGCTATTTTTAGTGCAGGCAGACCGTGCTGTCGGCTGCCGAAGAAGTCGCCCGGTCCTCTCAGCTTGAGATCCTCTTCGGATATTTTAAATCCGTCATTTGTTTTGCTGAGTATCTTGAGCCTTTTGACGGTTTCCTCGTTCACATTGTCGGTGATAAGGATACAGCTTGATTTGTATTTTCCTCTTCCCACACGGCCACGAAGCTGGTGCAGCTGTGACAGTCCGAACCTATCGGCATTTTCTATCACCATTATAGCTGCGTTTGGTACGTCCACACCGACTTCCACGACGGTGGTAGATACAAGCAGGTCTATTTTATGCTCCTTGAAATCGCTCATGACCTGTTCTTTCTGAGCACCGTTCATTCTGCCATGGAGAAGTCCCACTGTGTAATCCTTGAAAGTGCCCTGCGACAGCTTTTTTGCATAGGACTTTACGTCCTGCAAATCCATATCGCTTTCCTCTATCATAGGACAGACGATATAGCCCTGTCTGCCATCGTCAAGATACTTTTTCACATAATTGAAAGCACGTTCACGAAGTTTGCCTGTGACGGCATAGGTCTCTACCGGCTGTCTGCCCTTTGGGAGTTCGTTGAGGACTGATATATCAAGGTCGCCGTATATCATCAATGCGAGAGTTCTCGGGATAGGAGTTGCTGACATAACAAGCTTATGAGGATTTTCACCCTTTGATGCAAGGGCTGCCCGCTGTTCAACGCCGAAACGGTGCTGCTCGTCTGTTATGACAAGAGCAAGTCTTTGGAATTTTGTTGTTTGCTGGACAAGTGCATGAGTGCCCACGGCAACGGAATACTCGCCGTTTTCAAGACCGTCTTTAACTGACTTTTTCTGTTTTGCGGTCATAGAGCCAGTGAGCAGTGCCACCTTTACGCCTAGCGGTTCGAGAAAGCCTTTGAGTGTCTCGTAATGCTGCTCGGCAAGGATCTCTGTAGGAGCCATTAGTGCAGTCTGGCAGCCGTTTTTATACACAAAATACGCTGCACCTGCTGCCACGGCAGTCTTGCCCGAACCTACGTCACCTTGAACAAGGCGGTTCATGGGCTGCTCTTTCAGCATATCGCCGACACAATCCTCTATTGCACAACGCTGACTGTTTGTAAGAGTGAACGGAAGTGCGTTATAGAAGTTATCCATATCCTGCGGTTTCAAAACGCAGCCGCTTTTTTCACGACTTCTGCTCTTCATAAGCTGCATACCAAGCTGCAAGACTAGCAATTCGTCAAACACAAGGCGATTTTTTGCAAGCTGACAGGTGTGCATATCCTTTGGAAAATGGATATTTTCAAGTGCATATTCCAGTGAACAGAAATTATATTTCTGCATTATCCCCTTTGGAAGAGGTTCATAGATATTCTTATTGAAAACGCTCAGTGCTAATCTGACCGTTTTTCTAAGCATCTGTTGGCTCAGACCCTCTGTAAGGTGATACAGCGGTTGTATCTTGTCCTCTGTATCCGCAGGCAGTATCATGGGAGAATTTATTTCTTTTCTCACAAGGTTGCCTGTTATCCTGCCGCAGAGGTAATACTCTTTATCAACTTCCAGCTGTCTATACATATACTCGCTGTTATAAATAACTATCACGAGGTCTGTGACGTCGTCGGTAAAAATCACCTTAAAAACAGACAGACCCTTTCTTATGCGTGCCTCAGGAAGTTTTTTCACTACCCTGCCCTTTACAATGCACGGTTCATCTGTTGGTGCGTCGGCTATGGGCACTGGGGAGGTATAGTCAATATAACTTCTTGGATAATGACAAAGCAGGTCATATACTGTCTTTACGCCTAATTTCTCATAACATTCGGCACGTTTTTCCCCAACGCCTTTTAAATATTCTATAGGCTTTTCAAGATCCTTGAGCATAGTGACGTCCTCCTCTCTTTTATTATAGGCACATTCCGTAATGCGATACTGTTCCTAACACAATAATAGCATATTTTATGTTATTTTTCAAGTCGCTCATACCAAAAAGCAGGCTGACATGCCAACACGCCAGCCTGCTCAGAAGGACCGATATTAATAATTATCTGCTTTGACCTGAAAATATGACTGTGGGTGTGCACAGACAGGACATACCTCAGGAGCTTTTTTACCGATAACGATATGACCGCAGTTTATGCACTGCCATACGCAGTCGCCGTCCTTTGAGAACACAAGGTCGCCCTCTATGTTAGCAAGAAGTTTCTTATATCTTTCCTCATGCTCTTTCTCTATCTCGCCGACTTTTTCAAACAAGACAGCGATATGCTCAAAGCCCTCTTCACGAGCCTCTTTAGCAAAGCCTGCATACATATCAGTCCACTCGTAGTTCTCACCCTCTGCGGCGTCTTTAAGATTTTCCACAGTTGAAGGGATACCGTCATGGAGCAGCTTGAACCATATTTTTGCGTGCTCCTTTTCATTTGCAGCAGTTTCCTCAAAGATATTAGCTATCTGCACATAGCCCTCTTTCTTTGCCTTGCTGGCATAATATGTATACTTATTTCTTGCTTGTGATTCACCTGCAAATGCAGCAAGCAGGTTTGCCTCAGTTTTTGTACCTTTCAAATCAGCCATTGTTTTTTCTCCTTTATTATAAGATCAATACCAAAGTATTTATATATATTATACCATATCACAAGCAAATGTCAACAGTATTTCGTTTAAAACGCATAAAATAGCACAAAAAACAGGACAAGCAAAAATATGCCTGTCCTGCAAAAATTCGATTATTCTTTTTCGCCAAATTCAGAATACTCAACAGACGCTCTGATGAAATCTCTGAACAGAGGGTGTGCCCTGTTTGGTCTTGACTTGAACTCTGGGTGGAACTGAACACCTACGAACCATGGGTGAACGTCCTTTGGAAGTTCAACTATCTCAACAAGCTTTTCGTCAGGTGAAAGACCAGCAAGCATAAGTCCTTTATCTTCAAGGAGCTTTCTGTACTCGTTGTTGAATTCCCAACGGTGACGGTGACGCTCACGGATAAGGTTCTGCGGTGCTGAATAGATATCAGCACATCTTGAATCATCAGAAAGCTTGCAAGGATAAAGACCAAGACGCATCGTACCGCCCTTTTCTGTGATATCCTTCTGTGAATCCATAATGTCTATAACAGGATATGGAGTGTCGCCGAACTCTGATGAATTTGCACCCTCAAGTCCTGCAACGTGTCTTGCAAACTCTACAACTGACATCTGCATACCAAGGCAGATACCGAACATTGGTATCTTATGCTCTCTTGCATATTTGATAGCCTCTATCATGCCCTCGATACCTCTGTCGCCAAAGCCGCCGGGAACGATTATACCGTCACAGCCATGGAGCATTTCAGCGACTGTGTTCTCATTGATATTCTCTGACTGTATCCACCTGATATCAACGTCTGCACTGTTTTCAAAACCGCCGTGACGAAGTGCCTCGGCAACTGAAAGATATGCGTCCTCAAGTTCAACATACTTACCAACAAGTCCGATAGTTACCTTCTTGTTGCAGCTGTGGACTCTGCCTATCATTTCCTGCCACTCTCTCAGGTCAGGCTGTCTGCACTCAAGTTTCAGGTGGTGACACACAACGTCTGCAAGTCCCTCTTTTTCCAGCCACAGCGGTACTTCATAAAGTGAAGGTGCTGTGAGGTTCTGGATAACGTCCTCTGCTCTTACGTTACAGAAAAGACCTATCTTCTGTTTCATATCCTCAGGAATCTCCATTTCAGAACGGAGAACAAGGATATTAGGCTGGATACCTATAGAAAGCAGTTCCTTTACGGAATGCTGTGTAGGCTTTGATTTAAGCTCCTTAGAGCCTGAGATGTATGGCAGCAGACAAACGTGGATAAACACGGAGTTCTCTCTGCCAAGTTCGATAGACGCCTGTCTGATAGCCTCAAGGAACGGTGTTGACTCGATATCACCGACTGTTCCGCCTATCTCTGTAATAACTATATCTGTATTTGTAGATTTGCCTACTCTGTAAAGACGATCCTTTATCTCGTTTGTGATGTGAGGAACGACCTGAACTGTACCGCCGAGGTAATCTCCTCTTCTCTCCTTATTAAGAACTGTCCAATAGATCTTGCCTGTGGTAACATTTGAGTTGATAGAAAGGTTCTCGTCGATAAATCTCTCATAGTGACCAAGGTCAAGGTCAGTTTCCGCACCGTCATCTGTAACGAATACTTCGCCGTGCTGATAAGGTGACATTGTGCCCGGATCGACATTTATATACGGGTCAAATTTCTGAATGGTAACGCTGTAGCCCCTTGCTTTGAGCAATCTTCCCAGTGACGCAGCAGTTATACCCTTGCCAAGACCTGAAACAACACCGCCTGTTACAAAGACATATTTTGTAGGCATATCATTTTTCCTCCATATATCAAAAATAAAACACAAAAAAATCAGGTGAGATCATGTGGACATAACTCACCTTTTCGCTCTTATTAATATCATAACAAATTTTTCTGCAAAAGGCAAGTGTTTTTTCTACTTTTCTCTTAAATTTTTATAAATTCTCAAATTATTGCAAAAGGTACTCGTAAAATTATTGTAAATTAGTGTGATTTTATTCGATTACATAAAAATATAGGCAAATTTAAAGTCAAATTCGTATGAAATATATGTTGTAATTTGCAATAAAATAGTTTATACTAGTAATGTGTTATGCTTGGACGAGCTATAGGCTGTCGGCTTGCTGACTTTAATCGGAAACGAGGTTTATTATATGGACAACGACAACAAAAATCCCTCAAATACGCAGGGAGATAAGGATCTTCAGTCGCTAATATCCAATGCTATAGAAAATAAAAAAATACTTGACGAATCAAACTCCAACGGCCCTACAGGTGTGATACCTATCCCCACCAAAGAACAGCAGAAAAAAGCTGAGGAGATACCTGAGGCTGACAAAGAGCCTAAAAAGAAAAAGGGTTGGAGCAAGAAAAAGAAAACCTGTTTTGCTCTGGGAATAATATTTGTTATATTCGTCATTATAATAGGTGTTATCGTTGGTCTGTTCTTCCACTACACGGGAATGCTCGACAGAACTAAGGATAACAAGATAAACTCAGGAAAAGCTCCTGTGAACGCCAGTGAGCTTACCAGTGAAGAGGATACATTTGACGCTCTGCAAAAGGAACAGGAACTGAAAGATCAGTTACAGAAGCAGTCCTCCAAGATATCCAGTGAGGACGTTACGAATATCCTGCTCATAGGCGAGGATCTCCGTGACACTGAAGAAGCGAGCCGTGGAAACACTGACGTCATGATGATAATTTCCATAAACACCAAAAACAAGACAGTAACGATGACTTCCCTTATGAGAGATATGTACATCTACATGGCTCAGTTTGACGAGGGCAACAGACTGAACAGTGCTTACTGGCACGGCGGCTGTGAATATCTTGAACAGTGTATCGAGGATTATTTAGGCATCGAGATAGACAGATATGCAAGAGTTAATTTCTACTCGTTTATCGATATCGTTGAAACTGTCGGCGGAATAGATATGGAAGTATCAAAAGCCGAGGCAAAGGGCATGAGAGATCCTATGGGCGAGCAGAACAAGTATCTGAAAAACAAGAAGGGTACTGACTACATCGACCTCGACCAATTCAAGGGCAAAAAAGATGATGAAAAGATAAAGCTGCATCTCAACGGTAATCAGGCACTTGCTTTTGCACGACTTAGATACATTGGAAACTCAGACTATGAGCGTACTGAGCGTCAAAGACGTGTTATATCAGAGATAATAACCGAGGCTAAAAAGCTTAATCTTGTCCAGCTTGACAAGCTGCTGAACAAGGTACTCCCTGAGGTCAACACTGACCTTACAGACGGCGAGATCGCAAATCTCCTGCTCAACGCTTTCGACTATATGAATTACGATATCCAGCAGCTTAGAATACCTGCTGACGGATACTTCACTGACGAATATATATACGGAATGAGCGTTCTTAACCCCGACTTTACTGCAAACTCCGCTTTCTTTCAGTATATAGTTTACGGCACTTGCAAGAACATTGACGAGGCTATCAAACATTATCAGGAAGAAAACGCATACAGCTATGACACCGGCTATTAAAAAAATTTTCATATCCGCTTTCCTTTACGGGAGGCGGATATTTTTTTGCCTTTTTGAGAAAAATATTATAAAAATGGGTTGACAAATACCCTTGAGGGGTATATAATAAATTTGTGATAAAGAATACCCTACGAGGGTATTTAACATAGACAGGAGGTAAAACAATGGGTGACAGAAACGTTAAAGAAAAGTCATGCGGCTGTTGTGATACTTGCAGGCACAAGCATACTCCCCGTGATGATAAGGAGATAAAACAACTGAAAAACAGGCTCAGCAGAGTTTCCGGTCAGATAAACGGCATTATAAAAATGCTTGACGACAATCGCTACTGCGGAGATATACTTATTCAGGTGGCGGCGGTAGAAAGTGCCATGCAAAGCTTTGGCTATCTTATTTTGCAGGAACACATGAAGACCTGCATGACAGAGGAGGTACAAAGCGGCAACACTGAGGTCGTTGACGAAGTATTGGAGCTTATGAAAAAGCTTAAATAGAAAGGCAAATATCTATGAAAAAGTTGAAATTCAATGTAACGGGCATGAGCTGTGCGGCTTGTCAGGCTCATGTGGAAAAGGCGGTCAGCAAGGTACAGGGCGTGGCGGAGGTAAACGTCAATCTGCTGGCTAACAAAATGACGGTAGACCTTGACGAGGGCGAGACGAACGCTCAGGAGATCATAAAGGCTGTAGATGGTGCAGGCTACGGTGCCAGCGAGATAAACGATAATGCGGAGAAAAGCTCATCTCCTGTTGCTGCCGCTCAGGACGAAAGCAAGAAGATGAAAAAGCGGCTTTGGTGGTCGGTGGGCTTTCTGATACCGCTGTTCTATATTTGCATGGGACACATGGCGAACATACCTATCCCACCTATATTCACAGGTCACAAAAACATGATGATATACGCACTTACGCAGCTTTTGCTCACTGTGCCTATCATTGCGATAAACTTCCACTATTTTTCAAACGGATTTAAAAATCTTTTGCACCGCTCCCCTAACATGGACAGTCTTATAGCTCTTGGTGCAGCGGCGTCATTTATTTACAGTGTTTACGGCACTTACAGAATGGCGTTCTTTATGGGCAGAGGCGATCTTGCTGCGGCTCACGAGTATATGATGAATCTCTACTATGAATCCTGCGGAATGATACTCACTCTTATCACGGTAGGTAAATATCTTGAGGCTCGTTCAAAGGGCAAGACGGCTGACGCTGTGAACAAGCTTGTTAGCCTTGCACCTAAGACTGCTGTGGTTATTCGTGACGGCGTGGAAACAGAAGTTCCTGCGGAGAGCGTAATGGTAGGTGACATTTTCCTGCTGAAGGCAGGCTGGTCTGTACCATGCGACGGAGTTCTCATTGAGGGCAGCTGCACAGTTGACCAATCGGCACTTACAGGTGAGAGCATACCAGTTGACAAGGCAGTTGGTGACAGGGTAATGAGTGCCAGCGTATCGGCAGGTGGCTTTGCTAAAGTACGCTGTGAAAAGCAGGCTAAGGACTCGACGCTTTCACAGATAATCGCACTGGTTGAGGACGCATCGGCGTCAAAAGCACCGGTCGCAAGACTTGCAGACAAGATAAGTGCGGTATTCGTGCCTGTTGTTATCACCATTGCACTGATATCACTGATAGTCTGGCTGCTGCTTGGCTACAGCTTTGCATTTGCACTTAACATGGCAATATCAGTGCTTGTTATATCCTGCCCATGCTCACTGGGACTTGCAACGCCTACAGCGATAATGGTAGGCACAGGAAAGGCAGCACAGTTCGGTATCCTTATAAAATCGGCTGAAAGTCTTGAAACTGCACACAGCATTGACACTGTTGTTCTTGACAAGACAGGAACTTGCACAGAGGGCAAGCCTGAACTTATTTCGTCGCAGCCATTTGACGGATATGGTGCAGACGAGCTTATAAGGCTTTGCGGTTCAGCGGAAAGCGGTTCATCACACCCTCTTGCAAAGGCTGTTACAGACAGCTGCAAAGATAAGGGCTTTGAGCTCTCCCCTGCTGAGAGCTACACAGAAACAGCAGGCGGCGGTATATCGGCTGTTGTTGAGGGCAAAAATGTTCTCATAGGCAACAAGAGGCTTATGGACAACAGCGGAGTTGACGTTTCAGCGGCAGAGAAAACCGCTCACGCTCATGCTGACAATGGCGAGATACCGCTATATGCGGCTGTAGACGGCAAGCTTGCAGGAATTTTGTTTATTGCAGACAAGATAAAGGAAACAAGTGCAGAGGCTATCAGCGGATTCAAGAAAGCCGGCATAGAAACTGTAATGCTCACAGGCGACAACGAAAAGACTGCAAAGGCAATACAGAAAAAGCTTGGCATTTCGCAGGTAAGGGCACAGCTCATGCCTGAAGACAAGGCGACGATAATCAAAGAATTGCAGGATCAGGGCAAAAAGGTGGCAATGATAGGCGACGGAATAAATGACGCACCTGCACTCACGACGGCAGATGTTGGTATTGCCATTGGTGCAGGACAGGATATTGCCATTGAATCTGCTGACATAGTGCTTATGAAGAACGATCTTAATGACGCTGTTACGGCGGTAAAGCTCAGCAGGAGCGTAATGAAGAACATCAAGGAAAATCTTTTCTGGGCACTTATTTACAACTCGCTTGGTATTCCCCTTGCGGCAGGAGTATTCTACGGCCTGCTTGGGTGGAAACTCAATCCAATGTTTGGTGCAGCAGCAATGAGTTTAAGCTCAGTTTGCGTTGTTACCAATGCGTTAAGGCTCAATCTTTTCAAAAGCGGCAGAGAGAAAAAGGCTGCAAAGACTGAAATAAATATTACGGAGGACGGAAAAATGAAAAAGGTAATGAAGATCGACGGCATGATGTGCTCACACTGCACGGGAACAGTTACGAAGGTTCTCAACGCCATTGACGGTGTTACAGCTGAGGTATCCCTTGAGGACAAGTGTGCTTACATCACGCTTGACAAGGACGTGTCTGACGAGGTGCTTTCTAAAGCGGTCACAGACGCTGGGTACAAGGTCAAGGGGATAAAGTAGGTTTTAGCTGTATATTTTGAAAAAAAGCGGTGCTTTGAAAGCACCGCTTTTTTTTTGAAATTGTGTAGCCCTGCATAGGCGGGGAAAAGAATCCCTTGACAGCTGCGGCGACTTCCTTGTACGGATCACCCCTGCATATGCGGGGAAAAGGCTAGGGCTAAGTACAGCGTAGTGCGGCTTTGAGGATCACCCCTGCATATGCGGGGAAAAGTAAACGCTCGTTCCGCCACCGCCATATAAGCTGGGATCACCCCTGCGTATGCGGGGAAAAGTCAAGGATAAGGAGGACTAAAAAATGGCATTAAGGATCACCCCTGCGTATGCGGGGAAAAGCCTTTCAGGTGCTTGCAGTCAAGGCAAGAGTAGGGATCACCCCTGCGTATGCGGGGAAAAGCTGTCCTCATATTCGCCGCCCTCATTGGCAACAGGATCACCCCTGCATATGCGGGGAAAAGGTAATTGTCAAAATCTGTATGGTGGGAAATGTAGGATCACCCCTGCATATGCAGGGAAAAGTTGGTCTCTCCTCAGAACAAGCATACCATATTAGGATCACCCCTGCATATGCGGGGAAAAGCAGAAAGTCAACGCCGCAAAGAATCGGCTGATGGGATCACCCCTGCATATGCGGGGAAAAGTACTACTTTGAGGAAAATACAACAACAGTAACAGGATCACCCCTGCATATGCGGGGAAAAGCAATTATAAAGTAGCACTTCTGCGGTTGCCACGGGATCACCCCTGCATATGCGGGGAAAAGCGGCACTACTACCACCCCCGATGAAGATGTGTAGGATCACCCCTGCATATGCGGGGAAAAGAGTGGCTGTGTGTTAGGCTCTATGCCCTCACGAGGATCACCCCTGCATATGCGGGGAAAAGATCAGCTGCTTGATCTGACTTACGCTGTACATGGGATCACCCCTGCATATGCGGGGAAAAGTCTTGGATATGGGCAAACAGAGTTTCCCTATGAGGATCACCCCTGCATATGCGGGGAAAAGAACTGTCTACTCCAAAAACTGGGAATCACCATAGGATCACCCCTGCATATGCGGGGAAAAGTTTCAGCAAGTTTCTTGACCAATTCAAAAGTCAGGATCACCCCTGCATATGCGGGGAAAAGCGAGACTGTCGGACGTCGGCAAAGCATTTTATAGGATCACCCCTGCATATGCGGGGAAAAGGGATCTGGTTCATCTTCGCACCGATATCCTCGAGGATCACCCCTGCATATGCGGGGAAAAGCGGACTTTTCAAATCTCTCTCGCTCCGCTCCTAGGATCACCCCTGCATATGCGGGGAAAAGTCCCACCTATCAACATTGACATAATCAAGATTAGGATCACCCCTGCATATGCGGGGAAAAGGCCTATAATAGCCGCACCGAGGGTAAAGCTGTAGGATCACCCCTGCATATGCGGGGAAAAGCAGCTTTGCACTGCAAAATGGAATTTTTTTTAGGGATCACCCCTGCATATGCGGGGAAAAGGCTCTCGGACATAGCTTTCAATCCCCATATCCGGGATCACCCCTGCATATGCGGGGAAAAGTGCGTGATATCGCCGAGATGTTTCATTCGTTTAGGATCACCCCTGCATATGCGGGGAAAAGGCTCAAAGTCTGGACGTATCCACTTTCATGTCAGGATCACCCCTGCATATGCGGGGAAAAGATAGCGGCGGCTGTGTTGAATGTGACAGTGACAGGATCACCCCTGCATATGCGGGGAAAAGGAACTCTGTCGCAAATATCCGCAGTTGCACATAGGATCACCCCTGCATATGCGGGGAAAAGATAGCAATAGTTGCTATCATAATCAACATAATAGGATCACCCCTGCATATGCGGGGAAAAGTTATATGATGTTCAAAACGCCTGTTATCAGTTGGGATCACCCCTGCATATGCGGGGAAAAGTGTATACTTAATATAGACAAAAAGATAACTACGGGATCACCCCTGCATATGCGGGGAAAAGGCACTTTCACACAAGAGAACCGCTCCTGTATGGGGATCACCCCTGCATATGCGGGGAAAAGTTCGAGTATAGTGGCATGGGTGACGTGTCGTCAGGATCACCCCTGCATATGCGGGGAAAAGGTATTGGCGTACATGGAATGACTACACCCGATAGGATCACCCCTGCATATGCGGGGAAAAGAACGTTTCAGAACGTAATGACGATATTGATAAGGGATCACCCCTGCATATGCGGGGAAAAGTGCATGATGTCACTTGTAACATCTACTCCACGAGGATCACCCCTGCATATGCGGGGAAAAGTGACGGCGTTTATTTGTCTGTAGATACGTTCTAGGATCACCCCTGCATATGCGGGGAAAAGTCGATGTCCATAGAACCATAGATATCAACAACAGGATCACCCCTGCATATGCGGGGAAAAGACCTTTTCTGTACCTGCGAATATCTGATATTCGGGATCACCCCTGCATATGCGGGGAAAAGTTCTGCTGTTTCAATAGTTCCGCCTGCTTCTTGGGATCACCCCTGCATATGCGGGGAAAAGGTTCCCACGACCGAAGTCAGCGTACTTTGTATGGGATCACCCCTGCATATGCGGGGAAAAGACTAAAAAGATCCCGTAAAATCGTGCTTTTTAAAAGCACGGTCAACCATTTTCATTTAGTTTGCAATAGACCTGATACAGCAAATGACAATCTGCAAGGGCTCGGTGCTGCTGCTTGGTTTTAATACCCAATCTCTTGGCAACTGATTCGAGCTTGTAACTTCTCATGCCTTTGAGTTTGTTTTTGATAGTCACCATTACGTCTGTAAACTTTACCTTTGTGATATCCATGCCTAGTTTGTCGCACTGGGCTAACAGAAACTCACGGTCAAAATCTACATTATATCCGAACACTTCACTATTTTTTATAAATTTTATCAAGCTTGGCAACACCTCTTGTATCGGCTTGCCATTTTCATTTATCTGTTCTTGTGTAATGCCTGTTAGAGCACTTATATTCTGTGGGATTTTCTTGTCAACACAGATCAGCTGCTCATATTCCTCGGCTATTTTTCCATTTACGACACGGATAGCACCTATTTCAATTATCTCATCAGTTTCAGCTGACAGACCTGTGGTTTCAATGTCGATAATAACAAATGAATTATCCCTATTGGCAGCTTTTTGTCTGCTCTTTCTTAAACCCATTTGACGCTTTGCCGCATTGCTGAAACCAGATTTGAGCGGCTCATTCTGATCGTATGAGGTTCTTGGATGTTTCATAAGCTTGATGCCGTCAAGATCAACAGGCTGCCAGCTGGTATTATGCACATAAAAGTCCATATGCTGCTCATTATTAGCAGGGAAAACCATTGTTGCTTGTCCATCTTTAATGTTCTCACAGACCCTTTTCCAGATCAGCTCACGAACTCTTGCATTAACATTGCCAACGTACACTCCTGTATTGATCTCAAGCAGCCATTTAGATAGATCACCTCTCAGCTTAGGCGGACAGTTCGTCATTGTAAGAACTACCATTCTTCGACCTCATCATCTTCATGTTTACCGTATGATATGCCATATTCAACGTGGTCTTTAAGATCATCCCACAAATACACGGCGTCAATGTCATCCTGCTCCTGAGTATCATTTAAAAGATATTTTACGTCCTTTACCATTCGTTCGATAAGGTGCGTTTGAGAAAATACCGTGCGTACACGCCGCCTCATAACATCAGGCAGATCAGGTGGATCTTGTGAACCAAGTTCAAAGGCAAGGGGTATGGTTATTTCCGCTTTGTAAAGGTCGGCAATGTCATATGCAAAAGAAAACTCATGACCAACGTGTATAAAGCCAAGGCCTACAGAGCAGCCAAGTGCTGTAATAACTGCCGATGCAAGTCCATACAAGCATACGTTTCCTGCTGAAAGTGCTTGATTGACAGGGTCGCCTGATGAGAAATCTTCAGCATCATATTTTCTTCCGTCCCAAGGTACATTCCACTTCTTTGCCTGTTCACGGTAGATCTTCCTCATTCTTGAACCTTCACGGCCACGGAGCTGCTGCAAAGTCAGACCTGAAGTGTCCTCGTCCTCAAACCTCATTTCATACATTTTCCGCACAACATTAAGGTGACTTCTGACGTTAGAAAAAAGCTTTGCCTGCTTTTCAAGCATTGTGCTGTGTGAATTTAACGCCCTGCCATGGGCATAATACCGAACCCCATGCTCACCTACCCATATCACACTTATGCCCATGTCGCCGATAAGTTCCATTGCACGGTGGGACACGTCAGTGCCTGGACCTAACAGCAGCACGGTTATCGCTACCGCAGGAATATAAACTGTGCCGTCAAGATCTGTGGCAGTGACTGCACCGTTTTCACGGCTTACCTTGCAATGTTCAAGATAAATAAACGTCATTCTGTCGCTTATGGTGGGCAGAGCATGGAGATCAGGTTTCTTGATGCCATTTTGTTCTGCCATTATCTTGCTCCAACTATCGTCAACATTCCTAATCCGAATGCTTTTTCACGGCCTATGCCTTGTACAAGTGCTGCCTTGAAAAGCTCTTCGTTGGTTACTGTGAGCAAGCCTTCATATGTTACAGAAAGTATCCTCACATGATTTCTTCCGCTGCCCTTTTTGAAATCATACCACTTTGATTCTGTTACGAGCCACAGTCCGTCCTCTAGGGAAAAGCCATTTCTCAAAGCCTGCTTTTTCAGCCATTCTTCCTGCTGCTTATTGCCGACAAGTGCTATAGGTTTTCCCCTGTCGGTCTTTGGATCTTTCTTATGGATAACGGGATTTGCTTTAAGACGAAATCTCCATTTGCCGCCGTTTTTTACTCTTTCAAGAAGAGTGTCATAGCTTTTAGACTGTGGTTTTTCTGAACCGAACTGCTCAGAAACATTTGAAAAGTCAAATGCTTTTTCAGATAATATCAGCAGATATTTTTCTCCGCCAAGCTCGTCTATTCTCCAAAGTTTTCGTGTTCTGCCTTCAGGTTCAGCACTTTCGATAGCACCATGAAACTTACTCGGACAAACCAATGCCTGCATTGTATTCGTTTTGGTCATATCAAGTTTTATTCTTGTTAAATACATACTGCACCTCACAATTCAGAAAATGCGTCATGCTCTGCATTTTTATCCACGATAAACAGTTCTTCACGTTTCATTCGCCAGCCATGCTTTCTGTGGAGCTGTGAAAATGACAGAGGTACGTCCTGCACCATTGCCCCGCCTGATGAGACTTCATACGAAATACGGACGTTTTTGCGGCGGTCATTTTCATACACAAACGGCTCATTTTTCAGAGCGGTAAGCATATCCTCATCTTTGACCCCAAGAACCACGGGCAATGTAGGCGGACACGACTTTCTGCCAAGATACAGCGGATAAACAGGCTTTTGCAGTGCAGCTGCTATTTCTTCCAACAACTTCTTATCATCACATTCAAGGACAGCAAGAAAAACTGCATCTGAAAGATAGTAACGCTCGGTAACATCTGCTATTTTATAACCATGCACCATATGGAAATCCTTTAACAGTATTCCTTCTTTGTCTGCACGAACGCCAAAACGCAGCTGTGCAAGAGGTGCAAGCTTTTTAGCATCGTCATTACGCTGTATACCCATAGCAGCCGCTATCATTCCTATAACTCCGCTTTTGGTAGGTTCACGCTCAGTTGAACGCACAATGAACTTTGAACTGCTGCCCCACGCTTGCAACGGTGCGGCAAGCCTCAGCAATAATACTGCCATTGCCTTTACGCCTTTCCTGTCTGCTCACTGATATACATGGCAAGCGTATCAAGAAGTTCAGGGAATGACTTCTTCTCGGCTATCTCAGAAAGCTTGTCACCAACACAGAAAGATACTTCCGGCTTTGCTGCAAAGTTATCATATACCTTTTTAGCATACTCCACGAGCCTGTTTTCAGACTCTGCTGCATAACCCTCTTCTGAGGCTCTTACAGGTCTTTCAAATGCTCCGCAAAGGTTTACAGGCTGGTCATTACGAACTGTCACATAAACAGCGTCAGGGAAAGTACGGTTTGCAAAGGTATTTTCCTTGCCTGTCGGCATTGAGAGTACGAAAGTTTCAACGTACTTCCTTACAACATCTGCTGCGTCAGACACGCCGTCAAGGGTCTTGGCAAGCTCACTTACATTTACGTTTGCGTAGCGATAGAGTGTGGAGGAATTAAATTCAACTGTTCCAAGATGTCCTGCACCAGCGTTGTCATCGTCCTGAAGGTCATCAACTGCGGTGAAATAATCATACTCGTTCTGTATAGTATGTGTAGAAATAGCATGAGCCACCTGTGCAGCGGCATCATAGTTGAGCGTAGGGTCACTTGCTGCCATTCTTCCGAACAATGCGATATCTACTGACGGATTATCTTTCAGAGCTTTTTTATAAGCATTTTTATCTTCTTCGCCGTCGCACACAAGTTTTGCGATCTCTTTTGCCTGCTTATTGCTCATAAAGAACAGTGCGTCTGCTTTTTCTATATCGTCATCTTTCGTCGATTTGATACTTATTCCTGCGGCTTTAAGAGCCTCCGCAGCTTTCTTGTTTCTTGTCTTTTCGCTGATAGTGCTGTCTATTGCAGCTATCTCGTCAGCAACAAGAGATACAACTTTAAGAGAACGCACGCCAAGTTCTTCTGTGGCAAACATTTTTCTGAAATCGCCTCTCATGGCGTGTTTCCAAGCCTGTGATGATACCCTTGCTCTTGTTGTGCCGCCATAAACGGCTGTTTTGGGGCTGCCAGTATCGTCACGATTGACGCAGCTTGGCGGTACGGTCTGTAAAACGTGTATATCAACATAAATACTCATGATAATTCTTCTCCTTTTTCATAATAAAAATCCTGTCCCCATTTAAGCTGGACATTTTTTCTCTTGTTAGTATCTTGAAACCAATACAGGTCCTCTGCAAGTCTGACGTAATCGAGCTTAACACCCTTTGCCTTGAAAAGCTGCACCAGACCTCTTATATGATGCGAAAGTTCAGGCATATCTTTGGCAGTAACAACAGGTCCAAACCTCCGCATGATACGTTCTCTGCTTTCATCAGTATTCTCATTCATAAGATCAGCAGCTGCACGTCCAAGGGATCTTCCCTCACAGTGAACTGTATCGGAACTTCCCTGCTGATGAAGAGCAAACATAGTCAGCGAAATATATATTGCCCATTCAGCCCTGCTTGGTTCACCAGTTCTGCTGAAAAGTTCGGGGGACATTTTATTTAGGAACACTCCCCACAGTTCAGGCATTTCACCCGGCTTTTTGCCAATGCCACGGCGTAGCTTTGCCAATGCTGCTCTGCCGCCGCTTGTGCTTTTTTGCCTGATAAGCTCCTGCACTCTTTTGTACATTTCTTCTCTTACAAGTTTTATCTCTTCCATATTTTCACCTCGCTTTTATAAACATCATATTTTCTGATATATCTTTGAAACATCACGCAGAAAGCTGTTATAAGCCTTTGGAGCTGAATATATCGTCTTATCTATCATATGCCCGACCATTGCGGCGTCACCTGCTGCCGCAACAAGCTCTTTGCCAAGATCAAGAGTTATCTTCTTTGCAGTATCCTGCCACTGCTCAAACTTTTCCTGCTTATTATCACTTTCAGGGTCAAGTGAAGAAAGCCAACTGCGGAAAGGCAGGTCAAGGCGGTAGTACAGCTGTGACTTTGCGTTTGCTCTTGTACTTCTGTATGTTTTATCAGGGCTTGCCTTACTTCCGCTCGTTCCGCCTGAGGAAAGATACAGATTACCGGCAAGCCTGCTTATCTTATCAGCAAGCTCTTCACATCTGCTTATCTCAAACTTAATTTCTTCACGATACGCCCTGCCTATGTCTGTGAGTATTTGGGAGTTCATTTCAAGGGAGTCGCCAAAAACATTCTGCACGAAAAAGTCTTTGTCACCATATTGTACAGACACAATAGATGTAGTCATTATAGGCAGCTTAACTTTTGCAGATATGAATTTGAACCACTTGATAATGCCTGCCACATGGTTGTTGTCTGCGTTATCATAAAGAACAGAAAACTCTCGCCACATTTGCTTTGCTGAATCATGCCGTTTAGGATTATATGGGTCAGTTGCCTTGCTAGGCGTTCTCCATACTGTCATAGGTTCAACAAAAGCATTTTCTTTTGCGAAAAAGTCGCCGCCAATAAGATAATAGCCAACGACATGGTTATCCTCACGTTTCAGCAGCATACGTCTTGACTGCAAAGTATAAAGCTCTGCAAGGTCAGTAGGATAAGGTATTTCTCTTCGTTCTGCCGTTGGTGGAACATCACGCTCCCACAATGGGTGTTCTTCTTTCTCAATGTTATCATTGTTGATAAGCACAAGATTTAACATGAGCGTTTCAAAAAGGTTATTTCCATTAAGATAAACTATCCCAAGTTTACCGAGCCAGCCTGCACCTGGTGACGGCAGCTTTCCGCCTGCCTTTTCCTTACCCTCTTTAGTAGGCTTGGCAGATGTATCATCAAATGAGTTTACATACAAGAGCCACCTAGCAGCCTGAGCATATGTAAGACGGCTTTTTTGTTCTCCTGAATATGCAGAAAATATTCTTGTTTTGTTGCCGCTTTCAGATATCTCACCATTAAGCTTTGGTGCACCATATTCTGTTCCGTATGTCAGCCCGGCCATTTGCCCGAACGGTCTTTCAGGGTGAAAAAGCCAAAAGCGTTCATGCCACTTTTCAATATACTCTTTGACCGGCTTTTCAGGTAACTTCTTGTTGTTCCATAGGCTCTTCCACATATCCACTGCATCATCTGCGTCCTCTAACTCAGACTCATCACCGTAAATATCCACCCTTGAAAAGACAGTATGCACAACAGCCAGCATAAGTCGAAGTATGACTATATCCTGCGTTGGCATCTCGCCCTTTAAGGCTTTATATTCGTGTGCGTTCAAAAGTGCATCTTCAAGAGAAACTTCTTTTATCTGACAGTCGCTGTCCATTACTCTTATCCATGGTTCGTCCAGCAAATTAAATTCTATCTCATTCATTCGCACTCCTCCTTTTTAGTAAATTCAAGTCCTTTTTCAAAGCTGTAATGCAGAGAATACCCAAACAGTTCGCAGTTAAGATCATCATCAAGAAACAACACCAGCTGACCTTTGAGCCACGGTGAATTTTGCCAGCTTGTTATATACTTACTGCACTGATTTTCCAACTCTGCTATATTCCTATTGATATTCCATGGCTGACAAAACATAGTTGGAAGTCGCAGTTTTTGTTCAGCTATTCGGCGACATTCTTCATCATCAGGACACTCTGAAACCTCTGCACCGCCATACTGGTCAGGCAGAAAATGAATTTTCTCATCAGCACTTAGCCGCATAAGCAATACGTCAAATGAAGAGATGCCGTCACGCACTGCCGCCTGTGCAAGCTGTTCATCAGCAGTTTCAACCGGTTTTGAAAGCAGACCGTGGATACTATCGCCCTTTGGCTTACTGATCCTGAAACTGTCTGCCCTGCCCATTCTTTTCTTCTGATCGTTAATGTAATCATCATAATACTTATCATCGCTTGCTGCACTATAAACCTCTTGAACAAGCGGTGAGATATCGTCAGGAAGTGTGATGCTGTCGGGCAAAGTGTCAGCCGTTTTATTGATAAGCCAATGGCTGTATATTTTTCTTGACGCTGATTCCATATTCGTATACTCATCTGTAATAACATAGCAGACAGGCGTTTTCGCTGTATCAGGTCGCACTCCACGTTCATGTCTGTGAAGTCTGCCCATTCGCTGCAACAGCAAGTCCATAGGGCACATATCCGTGATGAGCATATCAAAATCAATATCAAGGGATTGTTCAAGCACCTGCGTGCCCACGACCACAAGGCCGCTCCTGCTTTCAGGCGTACTCTTTTTGCCAACAAGTTCAACTAGCTGTTTCTCTTTTTTCGCACGGTCAGGCAGCAGAAACTGTGCATGATACAACAGCACATCACCGCAGTTTTGCAAAAGTTCGGCAAACATCTGTGCACGCCTTACGGTATTTACTATAACACCTACACAGCCGCCATTCTCTGTTACATTCTTCACAAGCTGCACAACATCGTCACTAACGCAGGTCTTGACTGACACAGTTTTATGTGCTCCGTCATAGCTCAGTCGCTGCTGACAGATATCTTTGCCGTCTGTCCATGTGAGCAGAGGATAGCCCTGCTCTTTTTCAAATTTATCATCAGACTTTCTTATGCCAAGATAGGCACGGACAAGTGCCATTCGTCTTGATGACGGCAGTGTTGCAGACAGCAGTATGACAGGAGTATTATAGCGACCGAGCCACTGCAATGCCATTTCAAGATACTCGCTCATGTAGGCGTCATAGGCATGGACCTCATCAATGACAACGACCTTTTCTGACAATCCAAGGTGAAGTAGCATAACGTGTTTTCGTTTCAACGCAAGCATCAGCATTTGGTCTACCGTTGCTGTTACAAAATCTGCAAGACACGCTTTTTTGCTGTCACAAAACCAATTATGTATTATCAGTCCGCTGTCGCTTTCCTCCTTAGGTATGCCCCTTTGTATGTTCTGAAACAGAGGATTGAGTGCTGCACTTCCGTGGGTAAGCTGAACAGAGTGATATAACTCCGTGGACTGCGTTTCTGCCCAGTTTAGTATTCTTGGAAAAATACCATTTGCAGTCGCCTGAGTAGGAAGTCCGAAAAAAACGCCGTTTTTACCGCATTTTGCTCCCAACATCTCGCTTGCAGCAAGGGCTGTTTCTGTCTTTCCGCAGCCCATTGGTGCCTCCAAAATGTATATACCGGGCTTGGCAGTGTTTTCAACTATTTTCAGCACCTCTGACTGTACCGAACGTGGTTCAAAGCCAAAAGTTTCTTTGAAATCCTCGTTAGATATTACTGTTCTCTCAGGATTCCACATCTGTGGAAAATCGAGCTTTGCCCAAGCGTGTTCAGCCCTAAGCTTGTCGTCAGGTTTGAGGTCCTCCACAGACAAAAGAGGAAAAAGCTTAGTGTTGCTTGCAAGCCAATCCGCCATTATCAACAGACCGCACAGCAGCATTTGTGACGAACGTCCTATTTGCGGCAATTCGCCGACATCTGAAAGCCCTGCAACATCAAGAGCCATATCCAAAATAATCTGCCAGATACTCTGCAAGATTTCAATGTTACCTTTGTCATAGCCATAATAATTTTCATATAAAACAATATCTCTTGCAGGCTGTGACAGATCTTGTACACTTTCCGCCGGCACACCATGGTGAGCACCGACTACCGCACTTACACATTCAGGACAGCTCAGTAAGTTGAGTATCTCCTCGCCTGCTAGAGCATGAGGAGTTTTAACTGCATTTTCCTTAACATAGTAGTCAGGAAATACAATGCCAGCTGATTCCAGTGCCGATCTTCTTTCAGGCAGATTTTTTCCTATCTTATATTGAAATACCTCTGTCGCTTTGCCGATATCATGGACTGCAGCCAGAAAAATAACAAGCTTTCTAAACTCGTCCGGTTCTAACCCGCAAGCTTTTGCAAATGAAGGTGAAATAAATTCATCACAAAGATAGCTCATCATGTCCGCAGTATCCTGCAAATGCTGAATCAATGGCAGCCATTCAGATGAGTTTTCTCCTGTTTTAGCCATAAGAGAATACAATGTTTTCTCCGTAATGTTCATTTAGTTCACTCCCACTTCAGCAAAATGCCAGTAATGTTTTATTTTGATATCTCTGTTTAATTATAACACATTGCTAGATATTTTGCAATAAATTATCCAAATATTATACAAAATACCCCTAACTTTTTATCTACATTTTTCGACATTAGATACAAAAAAAGCGGTACTATGAAAGCACCGCTTTTTATTTTCTCCCTATTTATTTTCGTCCTCAGACTTTTCCGCCTTGTCTTCCTGAATTATCGGCATTTCAACTGTCGCCTTGAACATATCTCCGTCTATCTCTATGTTGAACGTGCCGCCGCACGCCTCTGTAAAGCTCTTTGATATTGAAAGCCCAAGGCCGCTGCCACCATCGGTTCGTGATTTATCTCCACGCACGAACCTCTCTAGTATCTCTTCTTCCGTGAAGTTTATCGGCGTTGCCGAAATGTTTTTCTCGGCAAATACTATCCTGTCCGCTTTTTTGTACACATCAAGGAATATCCTTGTGCCGTCCATGGAGTAGTTCAGAGCATTGTCTACAATGTTTTGGAACACTCTGTAAAGCTTGTCGCCGTCGCCCATTACCATTGCACTGTCGGCATTTATGTTTATCTTTACTGTCTTGCCGCTGTCAGCTATCTTATCCTCTGCGTCTGCAATGCACTGATTTAAAAGCATTACAAAATCAAGCTTTGTAAGGTTCACGTCAACGCCGCTTGTGGCTTTTGCGATACTGAACACGTCAGATACGATACCCTTGAGTTTCTGTGCCTTTTTGTCAAGTATCTTCACATAGCTTGCAGCCTCATCATCGAGGTCCATTTTCTTTAGCAAGTCAATGTAGCTGATAATGGAAGTCAGCGGCGTTTTTAAATCATGTGAAACGTTGGTGACAAGTTCTATCTTCAAACGCTCAGACTGTATCTGCTGCTCAACTGACTCTCTCACCTTATCTTGAACAGAGTTGAGTTTTTCATATTCTGCGTAAACCGGCGAAGTTTTTCTTATCTTGCCATCATAAGGCTTTTCTTCTCCAAGGCTGTCTATCTGTTTGCTGAGCTTTGAAAGCTGTGAGAAGTCACGAAGCATTGATATACACAGAACAATTTCTACCGCCAACAAAATTAACATCGTCAATCCACTAGACATCACAACAAAAATTCCAACGAATATAAGTATGAACTTCCAAGTAAGCTTTACTCCAAGTGGAAGACCATTAAAATAGTGATACAGTGATGTTTCTTTGTATTTGTGCCACAAAAATTTGCAAAGTCTGCAAATAAGACTTTCTTTGAATATGCTTTTGGTCTTTATTTTGCCTACGATCTGTGTAAGCGAACCAAAGCCTGCAAGATATGCCAGTGCAAACAATGCTGCTGCCAAAACATTTCTGAATGTAGCGTTTGCAAACGCACTGCCGAAAACATCTTTTGTATTGCTTACATAATAGTTCCAGCAAACAAAGAAACCGATAGCAAAGGTAATTGTCAATGCCATTATGATAAGATACACTTCTGTCGGCACTTTTTTCAGAAAACTGTTCTGTTTCCAGCGTTCTTCGCTTTCAGGCTCTGCATTATAGGCACATATTGTGAGCAGATAGCACACAAGGATAAACTCGATACCACCGAGAATGACCATAAGCAGCTTTGCACGGTACATATCATTCAAAGCCTCGGTATATTCTTTTTCCATTGCCGTGAGCCTTTCGGCTTTAGGTGCAAAGAACACCGTTATCCCTGTATCGTCATTATCTGTTGCCTTATAGTCAGACAGGTCGTAAAGATTTTCACATTTTGCCCATGCGTTTCCGTAATCGTCCTCATAAAAGCCATAGTCATAATCTTCATCATAATAGTAATTACCGTCGCTGCTGTAATAATTCCCGTCTGTTTCGTCATCTTGCAGTCTTTCTGAATATTTAAAACCATTTCTAAGGTCAAGACCTTTTCTTGCATTGTATGATGAGTCAACATTATAAAAAGCTATTGGATCATAATTGCCGTAATTGTAGAAATATCTGCCGTAGTTATCATAATAACTTCCGCCCACAGGCACAAGGTTGTCGGCATAAAATTCCTCGGTCACAGCGTCAAGATACTCAGCGGTATTATAATAGTAGTCAACTATCTGCCCTGATGAAGTTCTGTCGCTCATTATCTCGTTATTACGGCGAAGTATATAGTTCTTGTGCGACGATTTAAAAGCGTCTATCCTATCCGTTTCGCTGTCATAGTTTTTTATATCTTTTATATTTGACAGATATCTTGTTTTGCCATTTTGAGTAATTCCCACATAGTAATCAAACTGACTGTCTACAAGCCGTATACCGTCTTCTGTCTTTTTGTATTTATAGCGGTTATAGTCAAGATAGTTCAGATAGTCATTGAGCAGGTGTTTAGGCTCTGTGTAATTCCACTGGTCGTCAACATATCTGAGATAGGCTGACGCTGTGACGCACAGCTCCTCATACATTTCATTAGATGCGACTTTATAGCTTTCTGATTTAAGATAAGATCTGCTGCTGTTGTCAGCGTGTCTGTGAGCATAAAGCACCACAGACAAGCAAAATCCGCCTGCAATAACGCAGGCAAGAATAAATGCTATAGTCCTTGTCTTTTTAGCCGATAAAGCTTTAAACCAGTTCGCCTGCTCAAATTTTCTCGATTTTGTAGCCAATTCCCCACACCACCTTCAAGTATTTCGGCTCTCTAGGGTTTATCTCTATTTTCTCTCTGATGTGACGAATATGTACCATTACCGTATTTTCAACGGCATAAGCGTCCTCGTTCCATACCTTTGAATAGATCTCCTCGGCAGAAAATATCCTGCCTGCGTTTTTCATGAGCAGCTCAAGAATTTTAAGCTCCGTAGCGGTGAGCTTGACAGGTTCTCCGTCAACCTTGAGGCTTTTCGCCTGTGTGTCAAGCTCCAGTCCGCCTATTTCTATAATATCCGTTTTGTTTGCCGTATCGATAGCACCAAGTTGCATATATCTTCTCAGATTGCTCCTGACTCTTGCCACAAGCTCCATTGGGTTATAAGGCTTTGTGATATAATCGTCTGCACCCATTGAAAGCCCCAGCACTTTATCTGTATCTTCTGATTTTGCAGAGAGCACAAGTATCGGGATATTTTCCGTTGCCCTTATTTTCATCATTGTAGAAAGTCCGTCCAGCTTAGGCATCATGACGTCAATGAGTATAAGCTGAACGCTGTTCTCTGTGAGCTTTTCCAAAGCCTCCAGACCGTCATAGGCTTTTATTACCTTATAGCCCTCCATTTCAAGCAGCTTTGCGATAGCTCCAACTATATCTTTATCATCGTCTACAACAAGAATCACAGGTTCTTTAATATCCATATCGACTTGGTCCTTTCTTTTACGTTTATTATTATAAGGCACGTTCATTAAAAACAGCTCAACATATTTCTTAAATAATTCTTAATGTGCATATATGATTATATCACATTTTCTTTTACATTACAACAAAAAAAGACGGGCGAAATAAATTCCGTCCGTCTTTATATGGCAAGTTATATTACTTATTCTTTTCCAAATATGCGTGATACTGCTCATTGAGAGTTTTAAGCTCTGAATCAACAGTGCCCTTATACTGCTCTTTGAGCTGTGTCCATGTATACTGTGAGCCGTTCTCGTCTGTCTTCATAACTGAAGAATACAGATAAGGGATAACAGCCTCCTTAGTATCATTTGTTGCAGCGTCGTTATCTGACAGAGTGGTGGAGATACCATAGCCTGGGTCAAATATCTTAGTGAACTTGTCTGTAACAAGGTCAACGTAAGCTACGTTATACATATCTTCTGTCCAGTTAGGATTGTTTACAAAGAACTTTTCCTTCTCGATATCCTTATATGTATCCTGAGTATAAACTATCTTTGCACACTCAAGCCAGCACTTCATAGCATCGTTCTTTGTTGAGCCCTTTACCCACATATACGCATTCATATCTATAGTTGTATAAAGCGTATCAGAGTTAGGATCCTTTGGCATTGGAACTACGCCCCAGTTGTCGCCGTCCTTAGGTGAATGTGTACCTGTTGACGCCCATGGACCCATTGCATAGAAGAGGATATTCTTCTTGAATGCGTCGCCTGCCTGTCCTACCCAATCAGGATAGTACATACCATTCTTTGCGATATCATAAAGCATATCAGATGCTCTTACAAAGTCAGCGTCGTTAAGATTTGAAACATACTCGTCCTTATCAGCGTCATGAGTGATAAGAGTCTTACCTGTTGACTGGAAGATGAATGGAGCAAACCAACCGTTTATGCCGTATCTCTCCTCGTCAGCTGACGCACCCTCGCAATACTCTGACATCATATCATACCAAGTGTTCCAATCCCACTCGCCGTTCTGATAAAGCTCATATGGATCATCAAGACCGGCAGCATCGATCATGGACTTATCATATGTGATAACAGAACCAGGCAGGAAGTTGATAGGAGCAACAAAGTGCTTGCCGTTAAGAGTGAACTGCTCGGCAACGTCCTTTACATCGCTCCACATTGCACTGTCGAAATCAACGATATCATCAACAGGCTGGAACATTTCCTTGATACAGTTTGCAGGGAATGTCATTGACTGCTCATACCAGAACATATCAGGTGGATCGTTTGACATAAGTCTTGCTGCAAGCTTATCGTACTTATTCATTGAAGAAGTCTGAGAATACTTGATCTTTCCGCCCTTTTCCTCAAAAAGAGTAAGGTCTGTTCTCTTCTCAGGCTCTTTCTTAGTTGGGTTGATGTCAAAATAAGAAAGCCACTCCAACTCCTTTTCCGAACCATCAGGGATAGTAGCAATATCATCGGTGCTTGCTACTTTTACCTTATCAACATAAGAGCTGCTTGAGCTGCTGCCTGATGAGCTGCCGCATGAAGCTACGCTCACTGCTGACAAGAGAGCCATTGCACCGGCAATAACACGCTTGGAATTTTTCATTATTATATAACCTCCGTCACAGATCGTTTTCCACACGAAAACGTTTCCTTAATTCTTACAAAGCTATTATAGCACTGAATGTAATCGTTGTCAACAAAGTTACAAGCACTGTTACCCTCTTTTAAATACTTTTGGTGATTTTAACAAATAGCCGCTATATTTTTTGGTGATAAAGTCCACACAAAAAAATGCAGGACCACATTCAGTAGTTCTGCATTTTAATAAACACTATATCTACGCTTTTGCAAGCTTATTTATTCGTTTAGCCCTTGAATATTTGGCGACATACCGTCGTGTATCCTTACTTATAACGCCGCTGAGTGCAAGCAAAGCTATAAGGTTCGGCAGAGCCATAAGACCGTTGAAGATATCTGCTATAGTCCAAACAGCGGAAACTGTCATGTAAGGGCCGATGAAAACTGCTAGGATATAAAGGTATCTATACACCATAACGACCTTCATATTGCTGTTGAAGAGATACTCCATACATCTTTCGCCGTAATAGTTCCAGCCGAGTATTGTTGTGAACGCAAAGAACACAAGGCAACCCATAAGAATGAACGCAGGTATCCTTGACGGTAGGAATGAAAAGCCGTTGCGGAAAGCATGGTCAGTTACCTCAACGCCCTCATAAGGCTTGCCGGTAACAGGGTTGATAGCCTTAAAGCTGCCCATCATGACGATAGCAAGACCTGTCATTGTACATACGACGATAGTGTCAATAAAAGTACCGCACATTGAAACAAGTCCCTGTCTTACAGGCTCTTTTGTCTGAGCGGCTGCGGCTGCAATAGGTGCAGAACCAAGTCCTGACTCATTTGAGAAGATACCTCTTGCGACACCTTTCTGTATCGCAATGAAGATAGTCGGCAGTGAACCGCCTGCAACAGCCTTAAAGCTGAATGCTTGTTCAAAAATAAGTGCAACTGCATGAGGCAGTTTCTGAATATTTATAAGGATAAGTGACAGGCAGGCAACGATATAGACCACAGCCATGAATGGAACGACTACCTGAGAAACGCTTGATATTCTCTTTATTCCTCCGATAATTACCAGTGCGGCAAATATGGTTATCATAAGACCTGAGATTATCACAGCCCATGTGTAATCAGCACCGAATATTGTTACTGTGTGCTTTTTCTCAGGGTCAAAAAATGCCTGAACAGCAGATGAGATACCGTTTACCTGTGAAAAAGTACCGATACCGAACAGACCAACGCAAGCACCAAAAAATGCAAAGACTTTAGCGAGCCATTTCCACTTTTTGCCCATGCCATATTCTATGTAATAGAAAGGTCCTCCGCAGACGTGACCGTCAGCGTCCATACGGCGGTATTTTATTGCCAAAAAGCCCTCGGAATACTTTGTTGCCATACCAAGGAGAGCTGCTATCCACATCCAAAGAAGTGCTCCAGGTCCTCCTGAGAGAACGCCCACGGCGGTAGCAACGCCGACGATATTTCCCGTACCTATGGTAGCGGACAAAGCAGTACAAAGTGCTGCAAAGCTTGATATCTCGCCCTTACCGCTGTTTTCGTTCTGAAACATGAATTTCAGAGCCTTAGGAAGGTGGAATATCTGTAGCAGCCTCAGTCTGAACGTAAGGAAAATTCCCACTGACATGATGAGTACGATAAGAGGCAAGCCCCAGACGTAGCCGTCTATCGTTTCAAGTATTTTTGTAAATTTCTCCATACCCTAAAAAATCCTTTCTTACAGAAAATAGGCAGTTTCGGAAAAACTGCCTCATTTCTCCCCTATATGTTTTTCACATTGGTCAGTCGCCTGTGGACTGTCTTAGAATTATCTTATGGTCAACAGTATAATAATGATTATCCTTAGTGGTCTTATTCATATTCTCGATAAGCTTTGCAACAACAAGCTCGCCCATTTTAGAACACGGCTGCTCGACAGTTGAAAGTGTCGGGACTATCCACTCGCACATGGAAATATTGTCAAAACCCATTATAGCGATATCTTTGCCTACCTCAACTCCCATATCTATAGCCTTATGCATTGCAGAGATAGCAAGCAGGTCAGACACTGCAAAAATAGCTGTAGGCTTTTCTTCAAGAGAATTAAAGTGCTCGAAAGCTCTTTCTCCGCAGTCATAATCATATGACTCCTTATAGAAATAATCCTCCCTGACCTCGATGCCATGTTCTTTCAAGGCTCTGATATAGCCGTTCTCTCTTGCAGTTGAGGACACAGCCGCAGTTTTCGTGCCTATAAAGCCGATCTTGCGATGACCCTTTTTGATAAGCGTTACCACTGCGTCAAATGCAGCCTGTTCGTCATCTACCGCAACAGTGAGCACATTCGCACCCTCAACGCCCTCGCAGCAAAGAGCGACGTTATAGTTCTCAGCAAGCTTGTTCAGCGATTCAGCGTCATACTGTGTACCGAGAAGAACTACGCCGTCAACAGTTCTGTTGAAAAGCATATTCATCTGTCTTGTTTCGGCAGTTGAAGTTGAATAGGAAACAGCAGTTATGATATCATATCCGACTTTTCCTGCATAATCCTGCATACCCATAACTATCTTTGAATACAGAGAATGTTCAGATGTCGGCATTATTACAAGAATGACATTTGTTTCGCACTTTCTCAGATTTCTTCCCAAAAAATTCGGGGAATAGTTCAGCTTTGCGATAGTTTCATTGACTTTCTTTGTGGATTCATCAGAAACGTTGCAGCTGCCGTTGAGAACTCTTGAAACTGTTGCAACAGAAACACCTGCCTCTTTTGCAACATCTTTAATAGTAACGCTCATATATTTCGTCCTTTCTGCGGCAATAAACCGCTGAAATAGTCATACCATTATTAATTATAACATATTTTGAACAATTCTCCAATATACATTCCTTACAAATTTGTAAACGTTTTTTAGGTTAATTTAATTAAGATATGTTAAGACTGCTTGAAAAATCGGCTGCAATATGATATAATATCATAAACAAATGATTTTTGAAAGGAAAATAAGCAATGCTCCACGGTTATTTTGATATACCAACATTCCACTATTTTGAAGAAAAAAACACATGGTCTGGCAGCAACTACACAAATTTCAGCTACCGCATAGACCCTGTTCTCGGCGAAGAAAAAGAACTTTACGTCAGGGTATGGTACGGCACAAAATGCGTTACTGAGGTAAAGGATTTTGTGGCTGAATATCACGAGGAATACTCTGAAAAAGGTCTTGAAAATGTTCTCGCTGACCTGACGGAAGAATTCGAGAAATTCAAGCTCATAAGAAAAACACTCTAGTAAATTTAACAAAAATGGCGAACACCGTTTTCTCTGCTTTTGCAGAAACGAACCGTGTCCGCCTTTATTTTTTGCTTATTTTTAGTACCACTCGTTTTCCTGAGTGTTGTAAACATCATTTGATGTATCCGTCTGCATTGGCTCTGTCATAGCGACGGCAGCTGATGAAGAGTCACTGTTGTTCACAGGCTTTTCAGGCGAGATAAGCTGGTCTGACATAAGCCTTTTACCGCTTTCGTCCACAAGACCAACATCCATTGCAGTCTGAACTATACCGTCAGCTACAGCCCGTCCATACTCTGTGAGGTGCTCGTCAAAAAGCTTGTTGTCTATCTCCTCAGTTATAAAGCCCAGCTCAACAAGACAGCTTGGCATAACAGTATCTGCGTTTATGTAGTAATTCACACTAGGATTGCCCACATAGCCGTACTGCACTCCCCTGTTTTCGGATATACCAACCTGTGCAAGGTTATTGAGGATATTCTCCGCCAGTTTCGTGTCATAAGCAGGCTCAGAATTATTTACCCACACCTCAACGCCTGAAATATCGCCGTCATAGCTGTTTCGGTGAAGTGAAACGTACATATCCGCCTTAGCGTTATTCGCCTTTTCACATCTTTCGTCAAGTTCAAGGAATGAATCGTCATCTCTTATCATGACAACATTCACGCCGTATTTCTCAAGATATTTCTGGACTTCCAGTGCTATCTTCAGGTTATCGTCCTTTTCATATCTAGTGCCTGCGGCGTCAGTAGTGCCGCCGTCATAGTCGCCGTGACCAGCGTCTATGCACACGGTAAAGTCCATATTTGAATATTTCGCAGGCGTATCGTCCTTTTCTTCTTCCGAAGATGTATCCTTCTCCGCCTTGCTTGAAGATGTATTATTCAAAACTGTGTTTGTGTTCTGTGTATTGTCCCCTCTGATCTTTGATACTACCAAAGCTGTCAGCTTTACCAGACCTATTATAATGCCGATAAGTATTATCAGTGCTATTATTATTCTGTTCCAGTATATCTTTTTCTTTTTCACTCTTCTGACAGGCTTTCGTCCGTAAATCTGTTCAAACTCCTCATCTGAAAGTGTATTCATTGATCAAAGCTCCTGTAAAAAAATTATCCTTTAAATTATACCACACACGGGTCTTTATTTCAAGGCTGTTTGTTACCATTATGTAAGAATTTCATCACTTTAGACAGTCATATGCACTATCGCCACATCAATACATACAATATGCACAATAAAAAACAGGGCACACACAGACTGCCATGCAGCCTATGAATACCCCATTTATAAATTTATTCAACCAAAGTTCTCTCGTCGCAATATTCACACACAAGCGTTGTTCCGTCGCCCTTGAACCAGTGCGGCAGATACTTTTCATGGTGAGTGATACAGTTAGGATTTGAGCAGTCAACGTGCTTATGCACCCTGCCCTTCATAAGCGGCTGTGAAACTCCGTCGCCATTTATTACTGTGAGTATCAAAGCCATTCTGATATACATTCCGTATTTTGCCTGCTTGAAATACATCGCCCTTGGGTCGTCGTCTACTTCAATAGCTATCTCGTCAACTCTTGGCAGCGGGTGAAGTACGATAAGGTCAGGCTTTGCCATTGAGAGCTTTCTTGTGTCAAGTATGTAATTTCCGCTCTGTGCCTGATATTCTTCCTCGGACGCAAAACGCTCTTTCTGTATCCTTGTCATGTAAAGCACATCAAGGTCGCCGATAACGTCCTCAAGGTCAGTGACTTCCTTATATTCCATGCCTGCCGCCTCAAGGATATCCTTGACATACACCGGCAGTGCAAGCTCAGAAGTCGAAACGAGCACGAACTTATTGTTCGGGAAACATACCATTGCTTTTATAAGAGAATGGACTGTTCTGCCGTTTTTAAGGTCGCCGCAGAAACCTATGGTCAGGTTATCAAGTCTGCCCTTTTCTTCTCTCAGTGTAAGCAGATCGGTAAGGGTCTGTGTTGGGTGAAGGTGTCCGCCGTCGCCTGCGTTGATAACAGGACAATCAGCCGTGAGTGCCGCAGCTTTTACTGAGCCTGCGGTCGGATGACGCATTACCATGATATCGGCATAGCCCGATACTATCTTTGTGGTATCCTTGATATTCTCGCCCTTTGCAACGGAAGATGTAGCAGGGTTATCAAAGCCGATTATCGTTCCTCCAAGACGGAGCATAGCGGTCTGGAATGACATCTGCGTTCTTGTTGACGGCTCATAGAAAAGAGTACCCATTATCTTGCCCTTGCAAGCCTCGCTGTAGGCGGCAGGATCCTGAACTATCTTATGACCAAGGTCAAGAAGTTTCAGCCACCATGATACGGGATAATCGTTAAGATCAATAAGATCAAGTCTGTTTTTTTGCTCACTCACATCAAACACCCTCTCAAATATTCAGACATACATTATGCCGCACATTCCTTGTACGGCATTTTCTTTATTATATCACACCTGCTCCATTTTTTCAAGTACATAGCCCATATTATTTGAGCAGATCAAAATTAGTTTCGTCTGCAAACTGGTCGCAGTCATACATGAACAATATCTGGTCATATCCACTTGTATCAGCAACGTCAGAAAGGGTCTTGCCCTCTTCTTTCAGCTTATCAGGATCTACCAAAGTTATCTCGCTATAATGTGGGGTGAGAAACGGCACAAGAGTATTCGCATAGCTGCCTTTGATGATAAGCAGCTTAGGAGCGTCCTCGACAGTTGTCTTTACAGTCGCCTTCGTGAAGTTATCCCCCTGCAAGAAAATAGCCGTTTTGTCAGAGGTCTTGAGAGCCGACCTGAAATACACCGAGTTTGAAGTCAGCACCTGATCTCCTCTGTATATCTCCACAGAATCCACCGTGGTCTTATACTTTGAACGAAAGATGTTCACTCTGTCAGCACCTATCCTGTTATAGCAAAGCTCGCTGTAAAGTCCGCCATAATACGAATCGGAAGTGTATTCCTGATCGTAGTTCGACAACGCAACAGGTTCAAAGCCAAGCTCCTTTATTCCGTCTGCATAAGCAAAATACGCACCGAACGAAGTCCATTTTCTGTCTGTGCGGTAATAGACATAATTGCTCCTTGCGGAGTACATAGGATAGAATGTATCTATAGTTTCTACCTTGCTGTCAAGGTCATAATAGATATTGTCTATCATTTCACGCTGGTCTGTTTTTGCAGCATAAGCCGGAAGTTTAGCCGAATAGACGCCTGCCGCTGTTGGTGCTAACATGACATAGACCGGCGTATCGGTATTCTCAGAAAAATCGTTCAGCTGAGCGATATTCTTTTCAAGCCTGTCTGTATCATGCTCTGCGATCTCCACAAGACGGTTATTGAGTATGTAGATATCGTCAAAATTTTTCTTGCCTGTCATGACAAAAACGGTGGTTCTGAGAGATCTCCAGTTGGAACTCAGCGGAAAATTCTCGCTGACATAGCACTGGGTGTTATGCCTGATATATTTTTTATCAGAGATATCGTCGCCGTTTCCAAGCCTGCTGAACACAAGAGTATAAGCCGCAAACATTATGACGATTATAAAAAATGCACTCACTGCGATATAATCAGCAGCCTTTTTCATTAATGTTCACTCCTCTCGCTTATCTCAGAAACAAATTCATAGGCGAATGTCCTCCGCCGCCGACCAAAAAGGCGGTGCAGAGAAGAAGAAAACCTATGGTAAGCATCGGTTCGATTATGTACACGATATTGGTGTTCAGCTGCATTATCCTGCGTTTGAGATATCTTCCGATACCTGTTGCAAAAAAAACGCAGATAAGATACATCACCACACCTGTCTTTATCACATAAAGTGCAAGAACATCGCCTGCAAAGCTGCCGCCGCCGAACATTGCCGCTACATATCCGCAAGCCTCCGACAGGTCGCCGATAGCAAGGAATGGCAGACCTATGAGGAACAAAACGTTCATCACGGCACATCTCACACCGGTCGGCACTGCTGCAAGCACCTTTTTAAGAAGATATTCTAAGCCAAGCATAAGGCAGATAAACGCAGCCCAAAGCATTGTATGTCTGCCGAATCCATACCACAGCGAGCCTAACAGCACTGACAATATCAATGCCCAAAGGCACACGCCGTCTTTATTTTTGCACAATGGTCTGTAAAAATAATCTTTTATCCAGCTGTAGAGGGTGCAGGCAAAGCGTTTTATAAACTCGTTAAAGCCTGCTGACATAAACGGCAGGTCGAAGTTGTCAGGAAGTTCAAAGCCAAACATTGAACCAAGACCCTTTGCGATATGGGCATAGCCCCTCAGCTCGTAATAAAAAGCAAAGGAGAACGCTATGATGCCAAGCCATGCACAGGCGGTGGACAGTGAATCTGTGCTCACCTCTCTTATGTGCTGCCACATTTCATACATCGAGTCTGACAAAAACAGCTTTTCAGCAAAGCCTGTAAGCATAAGCTTTATTCCCTCGGCAAGCTTATCAGAAGATATGACAGGCTTTTTCAGCTGCTCGCTCATATCAGAAAATCTCAGGATCGGTCCGCAGCTAAGGCATGGGAAAAAGCATATATACTGCGACACCAGCAGAAAATTTTTCTCAGGCTGGATATCCCCTCTGTAGATATCGATGCAATATGAGATACCGTGGAGAGTAAAAACTCCTGCTCCCCACACAGGGAAAAGCTTTATGACTGCTCCCTTGCCCGTGAAGAGCGATGTTATATCATAGCTACTGTGACCACTTCTTACAAAGATGAGGAACACGGCGATATTTATGACAAGAGATATTATGAGCCACAGCCTTTTCAGTCCTTTTTTATCTGCAAAGCGGTATATAAGCCTGCCGCAGACATAGGAAATGACTGCACACACCGCCATTGGTATTATGCTCCATGGAGATATCCAAAGGCATAATGCCGCTGTGCCAAGCAGGAACACCGCTTTTCTGAACCGCACTCCTGCGACTGCATATACTCCCATAAAAACAGGAAGAAAGAAATATAATAATTCAAGACTAACCAACGCTATTCTCCTTGTCTTTATCGTTTTCTGCGGCTATCTCGTCAACAAGTGCCGCAAGCTTTTCCTTGTCAAGCATCGTATTCACTACCTCAAGCAGGGCGTTCGCCGTAAGCTTTGAAGGCAGCGACAGCTTTTCACACACACGCTGTCTTAACCTGCTGCTGTCAGGTCTGCCGCTCAGACCAAATTCGTAAAGGTCGGTCTTTGTCATAAGCGGTCTGTCTTTGACCTTTTCGCCTATAATGCCTGCTTTTTCAAATGCCTCTCTGATGATATCCGCAGGAACGCCCTCCACTCCAAGCAGACCTTCTTTTGAAGGCTCTGTTTTACGCTTTTCCTTGCCGAAGATCTCAGGGACATACACATTCACTATATCTCCATTTGGCACAATGCCCTTAATATGCCCTCTGATACGAAAGCCGGCCGTGTCGGAATCAGTAAGAATGGCTATGCCGCCGTTTTGGGCGTAATATCTTATAAGTGCCGCCTTATCGTGGTCTTTATAAATGCGAAAACCGTTTGTAACGATGATAACGCCGTCAACTATGGAAGAAAGCTTTATTTTATCATATTTTCCCTCAACGATTATCGCCCGTGATATTTTCAGTTTTTCCATTTCCCTAACACCTTAACGCCATTGACCTTGCAAGCCCCTGTTCAAGGGTCAGCATATCTCCGTCTTTTCCCCGTGACCTTGTTTTGAGCATAAGGTCAGTTTCGGAAAGTATCTCAAGTGTTTTCCTTATACGCTCCGCAGAGATGTTTCCACACTCTGAGTAGGCATTTTTCACCGCAAACTCTCTGTTTTTCGCATATGAGAAATCCTTTGCCACGTCTGCTACGCTCCTGCCAGAGGAACGTGCAAGCTTTGCTCTGTAGATATCCGCAAGGGAAAAGCCTATTATTCCGACTATGGAGTAAGGCTCATAGTTTTGCATATCAAGCTCTCTCAATCTGGTAAACACCATGCCTGCGTTGCCTCTGAGGATATTTATTGCCAGTGAATAACCGTCAGATTCTATACGCCTGATACAAAGCAGGTCTATATCAGCCCTTGTCACTTCCCTGCCCTGAGCATAGGCGGAAAGTTTTTCAAGCTCTTTGCTTATAAAGGCTGTATCACAAAGGCAGAGATTTGCAAGATACTCTGCGTTGCTTTTGGTTATGGTGCAGCCGCTTTTTGCAAGATATGTGGATATAGACTTTCCAAGGTCTGCGGCTCTTTTATACTCAAAGTTGCAGACTGTGCCGTGCTTTTCGCAAAAGTCAGCAAAACGCTTGTTTTTATCTGTAAGATATTTCTTGTTCTTGAAAAGGTCAACGCCTGTGGCATAGATTATAACGGTGGTGGTTTCGCCAAGAGAGCCGAGCATTTTTTTCAGGTCGTCGGCGTCCTCTTTCGGCACTGCGTCAATATTAAGGTCGTTTATCGTCACCACAACACGGTCAGCCGTAAAAGGCAGAGCCTCACAGGCGTCTGTAAGCTGAGCAAAATCAAGGTTCTTGCCGTCAAGCTTGTGGAAATTCATCATCTGTGCGTCCGCAGGGCAAAGCTTGTTCACAAGCTTTTTCGTAAAGCTTTCAAGTGCCGCCGTATCATGTCCGTAGAAATAATATAGGCTGTCAATGTCGTTTTCTCTTATCTTTTTACCAAGAGCCGATGCCGTAAGCAAAGCCATAGTCCGTCCTCCTTATCTGAGAATTTTTCATATCTATTATCAATGGGTATTCTTCTTTCGTTGTATCAACACTACTGCCATTCACTGTAACAGAGCCTTTTTCAAGCAAAACGGTGCAGCCCTCTGCTGTTATCTTGTAGCCCTCATCAAGTGCCACGATATTTACACCGTTCCAGTCAAGTTTTGAGCCTGTCAAAAATGGCAGCTGTTTGTCATCATCAGGTTCACCGTTTATGTAAAATCTGTCAGGCTGTACTGTTATCTGTTCATTATATTTCGTGACAGTGTAATACTGCTCGCCGCTTATAAACGCACCTTTTAGTTCATTTATGCCGTAAAGCTCCAAAAAGTTTTCCATGCCGCTGTTTAGCTTGCCTTTGCTGCCGATATCGAACGCCATACCGGTGGTCTTGTTATACAAAACAGCCTGCATTGCGTTACCCTTTGGCATGACTGCTATTTTCACAGTATCGCCAAAAACCAGTACAAAATTATACACAGCCATCCAGCAGACAAGCATCAATGCAGTACAAAACGCACCGAGTTTCGCAGATTTTCTAAGAAACATCACCGCCGCAGGGATAAGGCAGGTCACAAGCATGATAACGCCCAGCGGTCTTATCCCACGAGGAAGATAAGCATATGGCAGCTTTGAAAACAGTTCCGCTAAAGTCAGAACGAGTTTCAAAAGATATTTCACAGCCGTCAGCACCGGATAGGCTATTATCGCCGCACCGCCTGTGACCGCAGTTATGACCGTCAGACCCAGTGCAAGGGTACAAACAGGCACGAGCAGGATATTTGACAAGGGTGCTATAAGAGATATTTCGCTGAAAAACATTAGCGGAACAGGCATTGTGCAAAGCAGTATAGTCACCGCATTTACCGCCTGCCGTTCAAAGCTGTACAAAATGCCTTCGCCCTTTACAAGTGCCGCTGCTTTCGGGCAGACCGTGCCTATCACAAATGTTGCAGTGAATGACAGCAGGAATGAGCAGTCCGCTGCTGCATATGGCGAAAGGGTAAGCAGTATAACAGCACAAAGGCATAGAGTATTTGCAGGGTCAGGTCGGCGAAAAAACAGCGGAGCTGCACTTACGAGAGTAAGCATTACTGCGGCTCTCACAACGGAGACTGACAGACCTGCAAAGACCGCAAACGTCCACACTGCAACAGTCTGAACAGCAAACGTCACACGCTTATCACTGCTGAGTTTGCTCACAAGCCAGCCTATCATGGCACTTATTATGACAACATGAGTTCCCGACACGGAAAATATGTGTCCGATACCGCTGCGATAGACGGTGAGTTTTGTTTGCTTTGAAAGCTCCGATTTATCTCCGCAAAGCATTGCAGAGGCAAAGCCGCCCTCGTCACCGCCAATTATATCGTTTATAAGAAAGAACATTTTGTCACGATAGTGCATGATGCCACGGAAAAAGCCGTTGCCGCTGCCTGTTATCTTGATGTTTTCAGCCGTTGAACCTTGCAGGAACACGCCTTTAGGTCTGTTATACTGTTCAGACCTGAAATTGATACTGTTCTTTATCCTGCTGACCTTGACCTTTGCCTCAACTTTATCATAATAGTCATAATCAAGATCTGCCGCAAAGAAAGTCAGTCTGCCTTTAACGCCACCCACAGTGCCCTTGACTGTCAGCCGGCAGGTATCAGAGCCAGTATAGCTGAAATCGGTTATCTCGCCTTTCACGGTGACAGTTTTTCCGTCAAGTGCTGTCAGTTTATCGTAAAAAATGTGGGTATAGGCGGTATTCACCGCCACGGCTGTCAAAAAAGAAACAAGGCAGACAGCGATATGCTTTCTGTATTTTTTCAGCAGCACAAAGGCTGTCAAAGCGACGCACACCGCCGCAGGGGCAAAGACCCCATTGTTCCTGCCCCAGCCAATGGTACAGAGAAACAGCCCTGCAAAATACGAAAAGCCGATATAACAGCTTTTTCTCACCATTGCCGCCGTCCCCCTTAAAACTAAGGGCGGATAAGAATTTTACCCGCCCGTTTGGTTTGTTTTTTAGCCAGCAGGCCAAGCAAGTGGTCTGCCTGCAAGAAGATGAAAATGAATGTGGAAAACGCTCTGTCCTGCCTGCTCGCCGCAGTTAGAAACAACTCTGAAACCGTCTTTCAAGTCCAGTTCTTTGGACAGTTTAGCGATGACCTCATAAATGTGTGCGATAACCGCACTGTTTTCAGGTGTTATCTCATCAAGCTTTGAAATATGCTGCTTAGGGATAACAAGATAATGAATCGGAGCTGTAGGAGCAATGTCCTCAAAAACGTATGTCAGCTCGTCCTCGTATATTTTCTTTGAAGGTATTTCCCCGGAAATAATTTTACAAAAAAGACAATCTTCCATTTATCTCTCCGCCTTTCAAAAAGGGGTAGGCTGCACAGCATTTTGCACAGCCTTTGCCCATATTATTTTACAAATTCGCCAACTATTTCGTTTACCTTGTCAAGTGCCTCGTCGATCTTGAATCTGTCGCCGATACCAGCCATAGCAGAGTCAGGACGTCCGCCGCCCTTGCCGCCTGTGAGTGCGGCTACCTTGCCGGCTATCTTTCCTGCATGAGCACCCTTTGCCACAGCGTTCTTGCCGCATACTGTAACAAGGTTAGCCTTATCGCCGTCAACTCCTGCGATAACTGCAACAGCGTCAGCCTCTCTTGCCTTTATCTCATCACCCATTTTTCTGAGCATATCAGGTCTTGTATTTGTGAGCATTGCAGTAACTACCTTAACGCCGTTTACCTCATATGGGTTATCGAACAGCGACTTTGTTTTGAGATTTGTTATCTCTGCCTGCAAAGCGTCTCTTTCCTTTTCAAGGTCCTTGACTTCCTGCATGATAGTGTGACATCTCTTTACAATATCCAGTGGGTTTGCAAGCTTGAGTGTTTCAGCTGCCTCACGGATAGTAGCAGCTCTTTCCTCAACAAGTTCAAGAACGCCTCTGCCTGTTACAGCCTCGATACGTCTTACGCCTGATGCTACAGAGCTTTCGGAAATTATTTTGAACAGACCTATTCTTGAAGTATTGTCAAGATGAGTACCGCCGCAGAACTCGATAGACGCAGTTTCATCGCCTTCGCCCATTGTTACAACTCTTACAGTTTCGCCGTATTTCTCGCCGAACAGAGCCATAGCACCAAGTTTCTGTGCCTCAGCTATAGGCATTTCTTCCATTTTTATATCGAGAGCCTCAAGGATATACTTGTTTACAAGAGCCTCAACTTTCAGCTTTTCCTCAGCTGTCATTGCATTGAAGTGTGAGAAGTCAAATCTCAGTCTGTGAGCGTCAACGAGCTGACCTGCCTGATGAACGTGCTCGCCGAGAACCTTTCTCAGTGCAGCCTGAAGAAGATGTGCACAGCTGTGGTTTCTCATAACAGCGTAACGTGTCTTTTTGTCGACAGTGAAGTGAGCCTTCTGTCCAACAGATATCTCGCCCTCTTCCACAACTACCTTATGAGCAAACTTGCCTGCAACAACTTTCTGTGTGTCAACGACTCTGCACTTACCGCTTTCTGTAACGATAGTACCGATATCGCCCACCTGTCCGCCGCTCTCAGCATAGAACGGTGTTTGTGAAGAAACGATATATACCTCGTCACCAGCCTTAGCGTTGTTTATAAGCTCATCATCAGTTGTGATGAATGATATCTCGCTGTCGCCCTCAAGCTTATCGTAGCCGATAAACTCAGTGTGGAAATTCTTATCTATCTTATGGAATACAGTTTCATCAGCACCCATATACTTTGTTGCTGCGTGAGCGTTCTTTGCTGTTTCCCTCTGCTTTGCATAGCACTCAGCAAAGCCCTCTTCGTCACAGGTCATGCCCTTTTCTTCAAGGATCTCTCTTGTAAGGTCGATAGGGAAACCGTATGTGTCGGAAAGCTTAAAGCAGCTCTCACCGTCAAGTTCAGTCTTGCCGTCTTTCTGCATCTGTGCGATAAGGTCGTCAAGTATCTTCATACCTCTGTCGATAGTTGCATTGAAGTTCTGCTCCTCAGTTGTGAGGACCTTTACGATATAGTCATACTTTTCTTCAAGCTCATTGTACTCACACTTGTTGCAGTCAACAACAGTTTTTACAAGATCCTTGAGGAAAAGTCCGTTGATACCCAAAAGCTTGCCGTGACGAACTGCTCTTCTGAGCAGACGTCTCATAACGTAGCCTCTGCCCTCGTTTGACGGCAGGATTCCGTCTGACGCCATGAATGTTACAGAACGGATATGGTCGGTGATAACTCTGATAGAAACGTCCTTCTTATACTCCTTGCCGTACTCGCAGCCTGCTATCTTACAAACATGATCTCTGATAGCCTTTACTGTATCAACGTCAAAGATAGAGTCAACGTCCTGCATGATAGACGCAAGTCTTTCAAGGCCCATACCTGTGTCGATGTTCTTCTGCTTGAGCGGAGTATAAGTGCCGTCCTCGTGTCTTTCAAACTGTGTGAACACAAGATTCCAGAACTCCATATATCTGTCGCAGTCGCAGCCGACTTTACAGTCAGGCTTGCCACAGCCATACTTTTCGCCTCTGTCGAAATAGATCTCTGAACATGGGCCGCAAGGACCGTCTGTTCCTGCCTCCCAGAAGTTATCTTCTTTACCCATTCTTACGATATGATCCATTGGAACGCCGGCGTCCTCATGCCATATCTTCTCAGCCTCGTCATCGTCCTCATAAACAGAGATATAAAGTCTGTCCTTAGGCAGCTTAAGCACCTGTGTAACATACTCCCATGCCCATGCGATAGCCTCTTTCTTGAAGTAATCGCCGAAGGAGAAGTTACCAAGCATTTCAAAATATGTGCCGTGTCTTGCTGTCTTACCAACGTTCTCGATATCGCCGGTCCTGATACACTTCTGACAAGTTGTCATTCTTGTTCTCGGAGGTGTTTCCTGACCTGTGAAGTAAGGTTTCAGAGGTGCCATACCTGCAACGATAAGCAGCAGGCTGTTGTCGTTCTGAGGTACGAGAGGGTAGCTCTTGTGTCTCAAGCAGCCCTTGCTCTCAAAAAATTTCAGATAAGATTCACGCAGTTCGTTAAGTCCTGTCCATTCCATAAATTCAGATCCTTCCAAATCAAATTATTCGCAAAATAAAAAACGGCTCGTCCCTCAACATGGGACGAAACCGACAGTTCCGTGTTACCACCCAAATTGTCAGGCATACCGCCCGACCACTCGAAACCCTTTAACGCAGGGCGTACGTTGCTGTTTTCAGCACCGCTCAGGTTAGCCACCGAACTTGCCGCAAAGGCTTTCACCGACCGCCTTTTCTCTTTGCCGACACTGTTTCGGATAATTCCGTCACCGCATTTTGCATATATTGATATTATAAAGCATAACCCGACGATTGTCAAGCACTTTTTTATTAATAAAATATTCATTGCTAAAAGCAGGGGAAAATGCTATAATGTTCAGGGTGATTTTATATGTATGTTTGTCCGATATGCAAAAAACGGCTCAGAAAGCTTGACAACGTATGGCACTGTCAGAACGGTCACAGCTTTGATATTGCGAGGAAGGGATATGTGAACCTGCTTACCACAAAGGGCAGAAATCCTAAAAATGCAGGCGACAATGCGGAAATGGTAAAGGCGAGGACGGATTTTCTCGACCGTAACTATTATCTGCCGCTTGCAAAGAAAACGGCTGAGGTAATGGGTGGACTGCTTGAAAATGCAAAGCAGCCTTACATTATAGACAGCGGCTGCGGCGAGGGTTTTTACACTGTGAACTATGCAAAGGCTTTGCCGCAGGCGAAGTTTTACGGCATAGATATCTCAAAAGCGGCTGTTGCACGCTGCATGACCAGGGTGCACTGCGGCAATGTCACGAACTGTGAGTTTGCGGTGGCGTCATCATTCCAGCTGCCCTTCATAGACAAGTTTGCAGACCTTATAGTCTGCACCTTTGCTCCTGTTTCCAATGATGAATACGCAAGGGTACTGAAAAACGGCGGAAATCTTGTGGTGGTATCACCGTCGCCAAGGCATTTGTTTGAGCTTAAAGAGGTGCTTTACGAAAAGCCTTACGAGAACAAGCCAAATGTATACGGACTGAATAAATTTGACGAGTCTGAGGAGATAATTTTTGAATATCCTGTGGTGCTTGAAAGTCAGGAGGATATTTTCAATCTTTTCACCATGACTCCGTATTTTTACAAAACATCTGCCGAGGCGGTTGAACGTCTGAAAAAAGTGGGCAGGCTTGAGCTGACCTGCGGCTTTTCTATCAGGACATTTACGAAAAAGAGAGGTTTTTAGAATATGAATAAAGATATTTTCTGCAAGGGTTACACATGGGGATTTTTCTCCAAAAGAGGCGATCTTCAGACTGAGGCTGCTGAAAAATCCATGGAAAGGCTTGCGTCAAACGGTCTGAACTGGATATGTATTCCTGCAAATGCATGGCAGGAGAGCTTTGCGAGCACAAGAGTTTTCGGCGATTATGAGAGAACACAATCGGACGAGGACATTGCCTTTGCGGTAAAGAAAGCCAAGTCACTGGGACTTAAAGTCTGTCTGAAACCTATGGTGGACTGTCTTGACCGCTCATGGCGTGCAAGGATAGACTTTCCGCCTGAGAACCCTGAATACTGGGACAAGTGGTTCAGATCATACACGGCATTCATGCTCCACTATGCTAAGTTGGCAGAAAAGTTGGGCTGTGAAATGCTCTGCACAGGCTGTGAAATGGCAGGAATGGACAAGCAGTCTGACAGATGCAGAAAGCTTATTGCACAGGTGAGAGAGGTCTACAGCGGCGTTGTTATGCACAACATAAACCACGGTGATGAGCAGCGTTTTGACTGGCTCAGCGATGTGGATATAATTGGAATCTCAGGCTACTACCCTGTTACAGACGGCGTGAACAGGGACAAGAAACATATGCTCAGTCGCTGGAACGAAGTTGTCGGCTCACTTGAAAAGGCTCACAAGCATTTCAACAAGCCTATAATGTTCGCCGAGATAGGCGTGCGAAACGAAGAGGGCTGCACGCAGTATCCTTGGGATTTCCATGACAGACTTGACAAGCCACTTGACGAGCAGGAACAGGCTGATTTCTATGACACAGCCATGGAGGCTACATGGGATCTTGATTGGTTCTGCGGTTACTTCTGGTGGGACTGGAAAGCTATCCTGCCGCCGATAGAAAAAGCCAAAGAGAACCGTGACTTCACAGTTTATGGCAAGCTTGGCGAAGAAGTGCTGAAAAAGTGGTACACAAAAGACTGATATGTACAAAAATACGGACTGTTTATCATATAGATAGACAGTCCGTTTGTTTTTTTATATGCGTTGGTGAATGACTGACGAACGCAAACGGGACGTCGTGGGTGCCGTCCCCTACATTTAACGTTAATAAGACAATTTTTGCGTAGGGGTGAACTGAGGTCGCCCGCTAATTATTGGTTTATCCCACCGTAGCAGGTATTTTCACTTTCCTGTTACTGACAGCCACAGGGTATTCCTTGAAGATATGCTTTCGTATAAAATTATCAGCCAGCACACCGATATACGAAAGTCCGAACCACAGAAACGCAAAGGGCAGGCATATCTGACCGTCAAAATTCATGGGCACTTCCTCATAACTCCATATGCCCATGCCGAGATAGCGGTTTAGGTACTCCCCTGCAAGGAACTCAATGGACGTGATAAATGCCGCCGACACTGCAAGCACTGCCAACAGCTTGACGCCGTTTTTCCGCTCTCCGTTAAGAATGTGTATCACAAGCATTGACGCACCGCCAAGCACCCCCATTGTGATATGAGAATAACCCCTGTTAAGTATCTCCATGAAACCATAGCATATTGCACCCACCGAAAAAAGCGTAAGTATCTTATAGATTTTTGCCGCCACATTCTCACCGCCCTGTTTTTTATTGCCCTAATAATAAAATGCACAGAAATCGGTAATTTAAAACTTCATCAAGAAAATAATTTTATGGCAATTTCAAGACACAAAAAACGGGCAGCCAAAGCTGTCCGTTTTATTGTACTAATATGAGATTTTATACCTGCCAGCTGTTAAGATACTTTTCCTGCTCAGGGGTGAGCTTATCTATCTCAAGCTCCCAGAACTTCAGCTTTCTGTTTGCGACTTCCTTGTCTATCTCGTCAGGAACGTAAACTATCTTGTCAGTAAGCTTGCCCTTGTTCTTTACGAGATATGCAGCAGAAAGTGCCTGAATAGCAAATGACATATCCATTATCTCTGCCGGATGACCATCGCCTGCGGCAAGGTTTACAAGTCTGCCCTCACCGATAACATACAGCCAGTTGCCGTTTGGCAGCTTATAGCCGTCAATGTTGTTTCTTGCAAGCTTGCTTTCAACAGCCAGCTTTTTAAGACCTGCAACGTCTACCTCACAGTCAAAGTGACCTGCGTTACAAAGTATAGCACCGTCTTTCATGTTCATGAAAGCATTCTCGGTGATAACGTCCTTGCAACCTGTTACAGTAACGAAGAAGTCGCCCACCTTAGCGGCGTCAACCATTTTCATTACCTTAAAGCCGTCCATTACAGCCTCCATAGCCTTTATAGGATCGACCTCGCACACGATAACGCTTGCACCAAGACCCTTTGCTCTCATTGCAACGCCCTTGCCGCACCAGCCGTAGCCTGCAACGACAACGTTCTTTCCTGCAACTATAAGATTAGTTGTTCTGTTTAAGCCGTCCCATACAGACTGACCTGTGCCGTATCTGTTATCGAAAAGATACTTGCACTTTGCGTTGTTTACAAGCATCATAGGGAATTTGAGCTGACCGTCCTTATTCATTGCGATAAGACGGATAATGCCGGTTGTTGTTTCCTCACAACCGCCGATAACGTTAGGGATCAGCTCAGGATATTCATTATGGATAAGATTCACAAGGTCGCCGCCGTCGTCGATAATGATGTTTGGACCTACCTTGACTACCTGTGAAATATGTCTGTGATACTCCTCGTCAGTTGCACCATGCCATGCAAAAACATTCAGACCGTCATGCACAAGACCTGCGGCAACATCGTCCTGAGTAGACAGCGGGTTGCTGCCTGTGATATACATTTCAGCACCGCCTGCTGCAAGGACTTTACAGAGGTAAGCAGTTTTAGCCTCAAGGTGGATAGAAAGTGCGACTTTCAGACCCTTAAAAGGCTGATCTCTTCTGAAATCTTCTTCAACACTTCTGAGCAGTGACATATTCTGTCTTACCCACTCTATTTTTCTTTTACCGCTTTCCCACAAGCTTTCATCTCTTATTTCGCTCATTTTATCAATTCCTTTCGGTTTTTATTACTTTATCAAATCATTAAAACAAGTGTCATTCCCTATTCTACTTGTTATCCAAAACACTGATAGCCTCAGCGTATGTTATCTTTCCATATGATGCGTCATATATGAGTTTCTCTATGTCCTTTGTCTGCACAAAGCCCTCCATTTTAGAAGAAACAATAGCATTTTTTATAGCACTCTCGATAGTCATAGTTTTATCCATAAGACTACCTTCCGTTTCATCTTTCTATATTATACCCTATTTCTCCCCATTTGGCAAGAGGGCATAGGCAATTCATTATACTTTATGAATTTACATCACGTTCACAAAATAATATGAAACGGTTCCTTGACAAAAATCATCGTTCGGCGTATAATGAATGTATGTGTGCGAATAGTAAGATCGTACATAAATCATGATTTTAAGGAGTGTGTACAAATGGACGACGCCAGTCAGAATACGATTGCCCCTCGATTGCAAAGCTGTCGCCCGTTTGTGGCTGCTTTTTTGTGATCTCAATATCAAGTTGAATTGAATAGGGTGATCTGTGTTTTGGTAGATCCTTATATTTGTACAGAGCTGGTATGAGTACAGTTATTTGTACTGCTGTGCTTTTTGCCGCTGCTGTTAGGGGGAAACATTATGTTTAACACAGTATTGGAGCTGTTAAAGAAAAGAAACTACAAGGCTATCCGTGAGATATTCATGGACATGAACGAGGCCGACGTAGCCGCTCTTTTGCAGCAATTCTATGACGATCACGAGGTCGAAAAATATGAACTTCCGCTGCTGTTTCGTCTTTTGAACAAAGATGTTGCGGCTGACGTTTTCGCTTATATGGACAGCGATACGCAAATGATGCTTATCAATGCCTTTACCGATAAGGAACTTCAGGAGATAGTTGACGACCTTTATCTTGATGATACGGTAGATATCATTGAGGAAATGCCTGCCAATGTTGTCGCAAGGATCATAAAATCTGCTGACGCTGAAACAAGAAAGCAGATAAATCAGATACTCAAGTATCCTAAGGACAGTGCAGGTTCTATCATGACCACTGAGTACGTTTATCTTCACAGGAGCTACACTGCAAAAGAGGCTCTTGAATGGATAAGACACGTTGGCATGGTCAAGGAAACGGTCAATACGCTCTATGTCACAGAGAGTCGAAAGCTCGTGGGCGTGCTTTCTCTGCTGGATATCGTAACGGCTGATGATGACGATAAGATAGAGGACATAATGGAGGACAACGTTATTTCCGTTGATACTCTTGAGGATAAAGAGTATGTTGCCTCGATGTTCTCAAAATATGACTTCATTTCCCTGCCTGTTGTTGACAGAGAAAACCGCATGGTGGGTATCGTCACATTCGACGACGCTATGGACGTTATCGAGGAAGAGACCACTGAGGACTTCTCGAAAATGGCTGCGGTCGCACCGAGTGATGACTCTTATTTCAAGACATCTGTTTTCACTCATGCGAAAAACAGAATAGCGTGGCTGCTGATACTCATGCTTTCGGCAACGCTCACAGGTGCTATAGTAAACAAATATCAGACGGCTTTTGCGGCTGTTCCTGTTTTGGTATCGTTTCTGTCAATGCTCAGCGGCACAGGCGGAAACTGCGGCTCTCAGACCTCTACCCTTGTTATAAGAGGCATGGCACTGGGAGAGATAAGAATGAAAGACTTTTTCAAGGTCATGTGGAAAGAGTTCAGAGTTGCACTTCTTTGCAGCATTATACTTGCCGTAGTCAATGCTATAAGGATAATCCTTGTTTACCACGGTGACACATCAGTGGATTGCTACAAGCTCGCTTTCACGGTAAGTATGGCTATCATGGCGACGGTTGTGCTTTCAAAGCTTATCGCCTGTATGCTGCCTATGGCTGCCAAGAAACTTCATCTTGACCCTGCTATCATGGCTGCCCCGCTTATCACGACCATTGTTGACACTTGTTCAACGCTGATATTCTTCACATTGGCTACTATCGTTTTTGACATTAAATAAAAATATTACGGCGGTTATTACCTTTCAGGCTATCTTCTGCAAAGGTGCGACCGCCCGTTTTATGGATAAAAATAAAAAATATGACTTTGATCTGAAAGGAAATAATTATGGCTCAGAATTATGACGTAGTTGTTGTCGGTGCAGGTGCAGCCGGCGTGTTCATGGCATACGAGTTTGTCAAGCTCGGCAAAAACATCAGAGTTTGCGTTATCGATCAGGGCGGACCTGTAAGTAAGCGTAAGTGTCCTATTGACGGCAAAAAAATAAAATCATGTATCCACTGCAAGGTATGTTCTATCATGCACGGTTTCGGCGGTGCAGGCGGAATGTCCGACGGTAAATACAACATCACAAACAATTTCGGCGGCGACCTTTTCACTTTCACAGGCAAGGAAAAGGCTATCGAGCTTATGCAATATGTTGACAAGATAAACCTTGAAATGGGCGGTCAGGACGCTAAGCTTTATTCCACCACATCTTCTGACATCAAAGCAATGGCTCTTAAATATGACCTGCACCTTCTTGACGCTCAGGTAAGACATTTGGGCACTGACAGGAATATGCAGATACTCCAGAACATCTATGATTTTGTTAAGGACAAGATAGACATAAAGTTCTATGAGAGCGTCCAGAGCATAACAGGCAAGGAAAATGACTTCACTGTTATCACTGATAAGGACGAGTATCACTGCTCAAACGCCGTTGTTGCGGCAGGAAGAAGTGGTTCAAAGTGGATATCCGAGATATGCGACAACTTTGGTATCAAGAGACGTTCAAACAGAGTTGATATCGGCGTTCGTGTTGAGATACCTGCGGCTGTTTTCGAGCACATAACAAGCAAGGTATACGAGAGCAAGATAGTTTACCGCACAAAGAAATACGGCGATCTTGTAAGAACGTTCTGCATGAACCCATATGGCGAGGTAGTTACTGAGAACACAAACGGTATCATCACAGTAAACGGACACAGCTATGCTGACCCTGCCCTGAGGACAGAGAACACCAACTTTGCTCTGCTGGTATCCAACACATTCTCAGAGCCTTTCAAGGATTCCAACGCATACGGTGAATCTATCGCAAGGCTTTCTAATATGCTTGGCGGCGGCGTGCTCGTTCAGCGTTTCGGCGACCTCGTTGCAGGCAGACGTACAAACGAACACCGTTTTAGTCAGACGTTCCTGAACCCTACGCTTAAAGCTACTCCAGGCGACCTGAGCCTTGTTATTCCAAAGCGTCAGCTTGACGACATCATTGAAATGATATACGCACTTGACAAAATAGCTCCGGGTATGGCGAATATAGATACCCTGCTCTATGGCGTTGAGGTCAAGTTCTACAACTCAAGAGTTGATGTTGACGAGAACCTTGAAACTGCTGTTAAGGGACTTTACGTTCTGGGCGACGGTTCAGGCGTTACACACTCCCTTTCACAGGCATCAGCCTCAGGCGTGTTCGCCGCAAGAACTATTTCAGAGAAGTTCAATTAATTGGATATATAAAAAGCCGCACTGCCAAAAAAGCAATGCGGCTTTATTTTTTTGCCTTACTCTTCAAGAAGTTTGATATAGCCCTTTATGATATCAACACATTTGTCATAGCTCATGTCGCTGGTATCAAGACACAGATTGTAGTTTTTCGCATTTGTCCAATCCCTGCCTGTGTAGTGACGATAATATTCACTTCTCTCCTTGTCTGTCTTTTCGATTATCTTGACAGCCTCTTTTTCAGAAACACCATACATATCGACGATATTCTTGACCGCAGTTTCCATATCAGAATATATGAAAACCTTAAGCACGTCTTTTCTGTCACGAAGGATATAGTCAGCACATCTGCCAACTATTACCGCAGGCTCTCTGTCTGCAAGCTGCTTTATTATCTTCGCTTGATAATTGAAAAGATTTCTGTCAGAAGTAAAGTCGTGATCATCAGGGTCAAGAAGCTCACCCTTGTAAACTCCGCCCTTTCTCAGAAAAGAACCTTTCAGTTTTTCATCAACAAGCCCGAAAAAGCGTTCATTTATGCCGCTTTCATCGCTTGCAAGCTTTATAAGCTCCTTATCATAATATTTTATACCCATATCCTCTGACAGCATTTTTCCTACAGTTCTTCCGCCACTGCCGATACCCCTTGCAATAGTTATGATCCTTGCCATAAAGCTCAACTCCTATTCACCTAAATATGCTTTCTTAACTGATTCATCATTGATAAGATCAGACGCCCTGCCTGAAAGAACTATCTTGCCCGTTTCAAGAACATAGGCTCTGTCTGAAATAGAAAGTGCTTTCTTTGCGTTCTGCTCAACAAGCAGTACAGTTGTGCCGCTCTTTCTTATGTCCTCGATTATCTTGAATATGGTTGACACAAGTATCGGCGAAAGACCCATTGACGGTTCGTCCATTACAACTATCTTAGGTCTTGACATAAGTGCTCTGCCCATTGCCAGCATCTGCTGCTCACCGCCTGAAAGAGTACCTGCTATTTGACTTTTTCTTTCAGCAAGTCTTGGGAAACGCTCGTATATATCCTGAATATCCTTTGGGATATTCTCCTTATCTTTTCTTGTGAAAGCACCCAGTTTAAGGTTATCAAGCACCGTGAGGTTTTGGAATATTCTTCTTCCCTCAGGAACGTGTGCTATACCCATTTCCACGATCTTGTGTGCAGGAGTTTTTGTAAGCTCCACGCCGTTGAATTTGATAGAACCCGATTTTGCAGAGATAAGACCTGTAAGGGTATGCAGAGTAGTTGTCTTTCCTGCTCCATTTGCACCGATAAGAGAAATGACCTCGCCCTCGTTTACCTCAAATGAGATACCTTTCAAGGCAGCTATCATGCCGTAATTAACGTGCAGATCTTTGATTTCCAACATTGCCATTTTACTTACCCCCTTATTCGCCAAGATATGCGGTGATAACTTCAGGATTTTTCAGAACTTCTGCCGTCTTGCCCTCGCAAAGGAGCTGACCGAAGTTCAACACTGAAAGCTTTTCGCAGATACCTGAAACAAGGCTCATATCATGCTCGATAAGCAGCACCGTCATATCAAAATTATCTCTTACAAAGCGGATAGTTTCCATAAGCTCCGCAGTTTCGTTCGGGTTCATGCCCGCAGCAGGCTCGTCAAGGAGCATCAGCTTTGGCTGTGTTGCAAGTGCTCTGGCGATCTCAAGCTTTCTCTGATCGCCATACGGAAGACCTGATGCAAGCAAGCTTGCTTTGTCGTCAAGCTCAAAAACTTTCAGCAGCTCCATTGCCTTTGCGTCCATTTCCTTTTCAAGTCTGAAATATCTAGGCAGTCTGAAAACGCCTGTAAAGGTGCTGTATTTATAATGATTGTGAAGTGCGACCTTGACGTTGTCAAGCACTGTCATATCCTTAAAAAGTCTGATGTTCTGGAATGTACGGGCAATGCCTGCACGGTTTATTTCGGCGGTACTCTTGCCTGTTATATTCTTGCCGTCAAGGACGATAGTTCCGTCCGTCGGCTTATAAACGCCTGTGAGCATATTGAAAATAGTGGTCTTTCCTGCTCCGTTCGGTCCGATAAGACCGTAGAGCTGACCTTTTTCTATTGTTATGCTGAACTCGTCAACCGCACGAAGTCCGCCGAACGAGATGCCGAGATTTTTTACTTCAAGAAGTGCCATATCACTCAGCCTCCTTTACTTTTTCACGCTTGAACAAAGCCTTGAATTTTGCGGTATTTGCACTGATAAAAGTCTTTGTTTTTTCATTTGAAGTTATTATCATCATTACGATAAGGACGATAGAATAAATAAGCATTCTGTAGTTGTTGATACTTCTGAGCAGCTCAGGGAGCAATACGAGCACAACAGCTGCGATAACGCTGCCTCTTATCTTTCCGATACCGCCAAGTACGACGAATACGAGAATGAGGATAGACAGGTTGTAATCGAATTTTGACGCCTGAAGAGTATAGAAGTTATGGGAATAAAGTGCACCTGCACAGCCTGCGAGGAACGCAGTGAGTGCAAAGGTTATAAGCTTATACTTTGTGATATTAAGTCCCACAGCCTCGGCTGCGATAACGTTATCTCTGATAGACATTACCGCTCTGCCCGTTCTTGAATAAACAAAGTTATAGGCAATGATAAGAGTGATAAGCAGCATCACTGCACCAATTATGAATGTAGAATCGTTCGGTGTGCCGCTGATACCCTGAGGGCCGTTGATGATAAGCTTGCCGTCAGGCTCAAGATTAAGGTTTGAAATGCTCTTCAAAGAAATATGAACGCCCTTTGAGTCATAGCCAAGATAAAGTGCAGCGAAAACGTTCTTTATTATCTCGCCGAAAGCCAGTGTAACGATAGCAAGATAGTCGCCTTTAAGTCTAAGAACAGGTATGCCTATGAGTATACCGAACAGTGCGGCTACGATTCCGCCTATAAGGATAGCTATAGGAAATCTTATCCACACGTTTTCAATAGTTTCGGAAGTTACGATAGAGAATATCGCACTTGTATATGCACCAACGCACATAAAGCCTGCCTGACCCAAGCTAAGCTCGCCCAGTATGCCGACAGTCAGGTTAAGGGATACTGCAAGTATAGAGTACACGCACAGAGGAACAAGAAGTCCTGTGAGCATACTTGAGATATATCCGCCGCTGCTGAGTATCTGCATTACCACAAAGGCAACTATTACCATTGCATATGTGATAAAGCTTTTCTTGGTATGCGGCTTAAAAAACTTTGTTTTTGCGTTTGCCCCTTCTTTTTTCACAAAAAACCAATCCTTTCAGATAAAACAGAACTGCAAAGCAGGACTGCTCGAAAATTTTAAGTTGACTTTTATACCTTCTCGCTGATCTTCTTGCCGAGGATACCGGTAGGCTTTACGATAAGCACAAGGATAAGCACAGCAAAAACGATAGCGTCGGCAAGCTGTGGTGAGATATAGGCACGGCCCAGGATCTCGATAACGCCGATAAGGATACCGCCGATCATAGCTCCTGGTATAGAACCGATACCGCCGAATACTGCCGCAACGAACGCTTTGATACCAGGCATTGCACCTGTTGTGTTCTGAAGTGTAGGATAAGCTGAGCAAAGCAGTGCACCTGCTATTGCAGCAAGACCTGAACCGATAGCAAAAGTCAATGAGATAGTGCGGTTGATGTTCACGCCCATGAGCTGAGCCGCACCTCTGTCCTCTGAAACCGCAAGCATTGCACGTCCGCTCTTGGTTTTATTGATAAACAATGAAAGGCCAACTACAATGATGATAGACACAATTATTGCAACTGATGTTTCGCCTGAAATAACTATCTGTCCGCCGAAAAGCTCAATGCTCGGCACGTTTACAACAGATGTGAAGTTTACAGGCTTTTCGCCGAATATGAGCAGTGCGATATTCTGCAAAAAGTAGCTGACGCCTATTGCCGTGATAAGCACCGCAAGCGAGGTGGCTTGTCTGAGCGGCTTATATGCGACCTTTTCGATAACGATACCGAGAAGTGTGCAGGCGATAACTGCGATGATGATAGAAAGCCATGAATTAAGTCCCCATGTGGTCATACAGGTGAATATCACATATCCGCCCACCATGATAACGTCGCCGTGGGCGAAGTTAAGCATTTTGGCGATACCATACACAAGCGTATAGCCCAACGCTATAACGGCGTATATACTGCCAAGGCTTATTCCGTTGATGAGGTTATTAAGAAAACCCATATACAAACATTCCTTCCTTTTGGGAGTAGGTCAACGAGCAGATGTAACTGTGCACATTACAACTGTCCTTGCCATAAACACAATATACAATAAATTATATCATAACCCCGTGCTTTTTGCAACACATTTTCATAAATTAAATCAAAAAAACCGACAATTTTTTAGAACTGCCGGTTTTTTTATGGTATTCAGCGTACTTTTCATACGCAGCTGCATTTTTCAGTTATTACTGAGCGGTTGATGCGACAATATCGTCAGCTGTCAGTGCTGAATAAGCACCATTCTTGATGATAACAGCCTTAGGGTCCTTAGATACGGCACCGTCTTTGCCCCATTTCATGCCAGTACCTGTAAGTCCATCATAAGAGAAGTCCTTATCTGTGATAGCCTTCTTGAGCTTGTCGCAGATATCTGATGCTGACATATCAGCTGTAATGCCTTCCTTCTTCATGAGATCTGCAAGTACCATTACGCCGTCATAAGCGTCTGCTGCGAACTGGTTAGGTGTTTCGCCGTTGTAAGCGTCCTTATACTTCTTAACGAAATCCTGAGTAGCCTGATCCTGAGCATCGGCAGCAAATGGTGTAAGGAGCATTACGCCCTCGCAAAGTGAAGTATCGAAGTTCTTGATAGAAAGAAGTCCATCAAGACCGTCGCAGCCGAAGAATGTTGGATTATAGTTAGCTGACTTGCACTGTGTAAGGATCAGAGATGCCTGCTGATAGTAGATAGGCAGGAACACAAGATCTGCACCTGCGTCCTTAGCTGCACTGATCTGAGCTGAGAAATCAGTCTTGCTGTCCTTAGTGAATGACTGCTCTGTAACGATATCAAGACCCTTAGCCTCAGCCTCGGACTTGAATGTGTTGAAGATACCTGATGAATAAGCGTCAGAGCTGTCGTAAATTACAGCTATCTTTGTAGCAAGCTTATTGTCTGCGATATAGTCGGCAGAACCTTTACCCTGGTTAGGGTCAGTAAAGCAAACCTGGAAACAGTTATCGTTCTTGATAACGTCCTGAGCAGATGCAGAAGGTGTAAGCTGGAAGATGTTATCCTGCTTTGTCTTTTCAATAACTGCGAGGCAAGAACCTGTTGTTACTGTTCCGACCATTACCTGCATACCATTGTCTTTCAGTGCGTTATAAGCATTTACAGCCTTATCGCCTGAGTCAGCCTCATCGTCCTCGAAAACGTATGAGAGCTTTGTTCCGTTTATTCCGCCTGCGTCATTTACGTCCTTGACAGCAAGCTCGATAGCATTCTTAACAGCAACGCCGTACTGTGCAGCGTCACCTGTGAGCGGACCGCTGCAGCCGATAACGATAGTATCGCTGTTCTTTTTAGCATTGTTTCCGCAGCCTGCGAAACAAGAAACTGCAAGAGCAGCTGAAACTGTTAATGCAAGAAATCTCTTGACATTTTTCATAATTATCTCTCCTCCGATTACATATGTTACGGCATATGTTTCTTTGATATTACTAATATACCATGCAGACGCCCGATTTGTCAATATTAAATCCTACAAATTTAGCGTTATTTCAAGTATGTTTATTGTTACAAACAATATTAGTGTTCACAAAAAATTAATTCTGTGTATTTTTAATGAACAAAGTGCAAGTAATTTGGTAACGTCCTGCATTTCTGCACCGCTGGGGTAGCAGCCGCATATGATAAAACAGCCGCATGAACAACTGCGGCAAGAAACTCAGACAACATAAGGAGTGAACTTATTTGGATATGTTTGATAGCCTGTCTTTGGGCAGGATACTTGCAGAGGACATGGAAGAGGGCACGCCGGCCTGTCCGATGCCTAAGGGAAGATTTCCTGAAAACACGCCTCTTGCAATGGCATATATACCATTTCAGACGTGGGAAAAACCCTATGAAGTTGACGTAGCACTTTCAAGGGGAACTATCTTCCCGTCTCTTGACAAACCATTTATCGGAGAGGAGGCTGTAAAGAATGCCCATACTAAGTGACAAGGAGCGACTTCTCAGGAAGATACAGGCTTGCAGCTTTGCACTTGTTGAGGCAAATCTGTATCTTGACAGCCACCCTACCTGCCGTGAGGGTCTGACATATTTTGCACATCACAAGGCAGAAAAAGAAAAGCTCGTGGCAGAATACAACGAGAAATACGGTCCGCTGACGATAACACAGAACGATTCGTCCAAGAAGTGGGAATGGGTCACAACGCCTTTTCCATGGGAAAGGAGTGTTGACTGATGTGGCAATATGAAAAAAAGCTGCAATACCCTGTTAAGATCGCAAACCCTAACCCTGCGTTGGCTAAGGTCATTATTTCGCAGTTGGGTGGCCCAGACGGAGAGCTCGGAGCAGCACTGAGATACCTCAACCAGCGTTACTCAGCACCATGCCGTGAGGTGCAGGCAATACTCAATGATATCGGCACTGAAGAGCTTGCCCACATTGAGATGATCGGCACGATAATCTATCAGCTCACCCGTGACCTCTCTATCAAAGAAATAAAGGACAGCGGCTTTGACACCTATTTCGTTGACCACACAACGGGCGTTTATCCTATCGCTGCCTCAGGCGTGCCGTTTTCAGCTGATATCTTCCAGTGCACAGGCGATGCTATCGCTGATATGCACGAGGACCTTGCGGCTGAGCAGAAAGCCCGCCTGACCTACGATAATATTCTCAGGCTTGCTGATGACCCTGATGTCCGTGACCCGATAAAATTCCTCCGTGAACGTGAGGTAGTCCACTATCAGCGTTTCGGCGAGGGTCTCAGACTTATTCAGGATATGCTGGACAGCAAAAATTTCTACGCCTTCAACCCAAGTTTCGACAAATAATATTAAAAGCGGGCTGCTATTAACAGTCCGCTTTTTTGTGCTTATATCAAAAATCTTCCTTGTCGGTCTTTTTGCCACTCCTGCTGACCTTCTTGTTTAGTATCAGCGAAAATGCCAACGTCGCCGCTATGAGTGCTATCATCACCAGCACCGACTTCACCGTAAGATGTTTTAGCTGTGCACCAATATATGTCTGCACCAACATTTCAGGCATAACTCCCATTATCGAGCCTAACAAATACGGTCTGTAAGGCATACGCAGTGCACCGTGTATCATGGAAACAAGGTCGCCCGGAACGACTACCACTGCCCTTGAAATGTACGATGCAAAAAGGTTATTGTCGTGACCATAATTTACAAGTTTTCGTGCCTTAGGATATTTCATCTCAATAACACGCATTATGTCGCCGCCCGATATCCTGCCAACAAGATACGGTATCGTAAAACACACCGCAAGCCCCACAACGTTCAGCAGTACGCCAACCCAGAAAGGATAGATCGCACCAACGCACACAAATATTGCGGCAAGAGGAAACACCACCGACAGTGATTTAAGTCCGTAAAAACCCAAAATAACAAAGGCTGCAAGCCACAGGTTGTCAGGACAATAGCTTAGTATCTCTGAGAACTCGTGGTCTTTAAGAAAAAGAGCACAGCATATTATGATAATGATAGTCAGGGCAAAAGGCACATATCTACCGTATTTCCGCACGAAACCGTTCAAGCCGCCACGCTCCTCTCAAATTCTTTTTGTTATTATACCATATTATAGTGCCCAATAAATTATCAATTAATGAAATCTGTGTTACAACTTTCAGTTTTGAAACAAATTTATACTTTATCATTCGTCAAAATGACCATAAAGTGCCGTTTTCTGCTAATATCGGCGTTTTTTTACTTAAAATTCATGTTGCTTGCAGTCGACTTTTGTAGAATTAATAGCAAATCAGTGTCGAATAATGTATTATTTTATGTACTTTTAATTAATAGGTTAACTTTGTGCAATATTCCTATTGACCCGTATTCCATTAAATGTTATAATTAATATATAAATTATATTGGAGGGAAAGACGATGCGATACACAGTTTACAACAAAGCAATGAAATGTTCAGTTTACGAAACAGACGACCTTGAAAAAGCCTTAGATTACACTCGCAACCGTCCAAGGAAATCAAGGCGGCACTGCATATATGATGACAAGCTGAAAACTTTTGATGTGAGAAAAATGAAAATGGTTTTAGGTATATAAAAAACGCACAGGGAAAGCTCTCTGTGCGTTTTTGTTATTCTGAATATACAAGTCTGACGGTCACACGGCTGTAGCCGCTCCATGTGCAGGTAAAAAGGGTCATGTCCCAGTCGCTGCCGCCTCCGTTCACAAGCGACGGCGAATCCCAGCCGCTTAGCAGTTCGCTGTTAGTCACAGTATAGCTGTAACTTCTGCCATACACGTCAGTAAAAATGACTTCGTCCCCTGAACTTAACTTGTCAAGTTTGTCAAAAAAACCTGTGTAATTGTGTGCACAGATTATAAGGTCATTGTCTACACGTCTGCCGCTGTACTGGCAGGCAGCTGTATTCATTGCGGCATAGCTCCAGCCACGGGTCACGGGGAACTCCTGTCCCAAAGTCGGGAATGTGATGATGCCGATATAAGCGTTGCCGTCAAGGGTGATATCCTCGCTTTGTTCAGGCTCGGCAGTTTCGGAGTCAGTCATGCTGTCATCGAAAATGTCAAAAGGTGAACTGCTGTCTGTGCTATCTTCGCTGTCAGGTATCGCCTGTTTAAGGTCGCTCAGAACAGTTTTCATTCTCTCTGTACTCTGCTTTTCGTGGAAATAATTGTAATAATCAAGGGACAATGCCGCTGCTATCAGCATTGCCCCTATTATCATCAACACTCGTCCTAATTTTTTATTAGTCACAATTTTGCTCCTGATGTTGATTATTTTTCTTTTCTGCTTACTCTCCAGCCTGCTGCGATAAGGATAAGCCCGCCGCCGATAAGCACCGGAATAGGCCAGTTGAGCGAACCTGTCTGCGGTATCTTGTCAGGTGTTGAGCTGGAAGATGTAGGAGTGCCTGATGAACTGCTGTCAGGTGTGCTCTCGCTGCCGTCAGGAGTGCTGGACTCATCAGGCTTGTATGTATTTTCAATAAGGAAAAGCTTTTCATTTGTCTTTGTGACAACCGTATAGTTCGCAGGAACGTCTATCTCCTTTACAGTCCATTTTGCATCTGAACTGCCCTTCCAGAAATACTCCCAGTTGTTAGCTGCATTAAGTGTCACGGTATCAGAAAGCTTGCCGTCTGAATATATCTCGACCTTTATGCCGTCAGGGATAAGCTCGTTCTTGCCCTCAGGAACTACCCACGTTTTTCTTACGCCGTATTCGCTGTCGCCGTTTGGTGTTTCTTCAAAGGTAAACTTAGTGTAGATAGTTATTTTACCGTCCTTTACAACATCGCTGTTGAACTCAACAAGTGACGGTGACGGGATAAATCTCTTGGTCTCAGTATCGAAACGCTTGCCTGAAACAAGATACAGACCAGCAGAATCCGCTGTTAGCAAAGCCTCGCCGTTTACGTCAGTTTTCGCTGTTGAAACAGGTGTAAGTCCGTCTGTTTTGGCGTAATTGTCAAGGGTATCGGCTGCTGCCTGCATTTTTGAGGCGTCAGTGTAGTCTGACAGGTCAACAGGGTATTTGCTGAAATCTCCCGTGAGAACAAAGTCAGCCTCTTTTCGCTCTCCTACTTTATAAATGCTCCACTCAGCGTCAGCCACTGCGGTTTTGTCATTTTTGCAAACGATACTTACATCGATCTTATCCGCCGCAGACACACTCACCGCCATGCATCCGATAGCAGAAACAGCCATTGCCGCCGTACACAAAACAACCTTTGCCAGCTGTGAAAATTTAAGTTTCATGTTGGTTACTCTCCTTATCAGGTAGATTTTCGTCATTATCTTTATCCTCAGGCTGCTCATCAAGCATAGCTATAAGCTCATCATGTGAAACTTTTCTACGTCTTGAATCAACGAACCACCACACAAGCAGTACCACAAACAACGGTATCGCCACAAACGGCACTACCACAAGGGAATCAAGCTGAACAGCGTCTGCCGTTATCTTTGACGCCGCTGCTGCACTTGCTGTATCTATCCTTTTGGCACGAACAAGCAGTCTGTGTGAATTTACACCGTAAGGTGTGCAGGTGGTCAGCGTAACATAGTCGCCGCCCGGGATTATATTAAGCTTATCCATTTCGTCAGGGAGAACGATATAAATGCTCTCCACCTCATATGTATAAACATCTTTTAACACTGTTATAGTGAACTCGTCACCCTCTGCAAGCTTATCAAGGTCGCTGAAAAGCTTGGCTGACGGCAGACCTCTGTGTGCCGAAATGACCGCATGAGTATCAGCACCGCCCACAGGCAGGCTCGAACCCTGCAAATGTCCCACTGCAACATTGAGAACGCCCTCGCTAGTTCCGTGATATATAGGCAGCTCCACCCTTATAGTGGGTATGGAAACATATCCCATAATACCCGTTCCAGTAATATCGAGGATATCATCATAGCCCTTGACCTTATCGTAGTCAACAAACGGACGATCAAGCTTTGCTATCTCTTCATTGTATTCTCTTGCACGCCTGAGTATCTCCTCATTCTGCTTGTCAGAAAGATCATTGGCAGCTTTTTGATATGTCGCCACCGCACGGCTTTGGGTCTTTGAGTTCCACCAGTCGCTGATGATAGGATAAAACATCACGGAGAGCCCCACAAGCAATAATAAGACCAAAAATAATGTAGATAATTTACCGCTTTTCTTCCTCATGGAGTCCTCCCTGATGCCTGCCGACCGAGATCGGCAGGACAAAGGTAAAATAAATTTCAGAAATTAATCTTTCTTAGCTCTCTTCTTTGTGATAAGAAGTACGCCAGCACCAACTACGATAGCTCCGCCTACGCCGTAGAATATCTGAGTACCGATACCACCGGTTGAAGGCAGTTTTCCACCCTTGTTGTTCTCAATAGTCAGACCAACATTAGCATCTTTATCAGAGTAATCGCCCTTAGCGATCTGAAGTCTATTGAGGGTTCCACCGTCTTTAGAGTAACCAATATCGTCTCCATCTTTGGTATTGAGCCAGAACTTAGTGTCGCTTGCCTTATTATACTCATCCGGTGCCTTTGCCTCAACAAGTGTATACTTAACTGAATCGTCAATACCCTTGATGTAGAAAACGCCCAGGTCGTCAGTTGTAATAGTAGTTATAGTAGCTGTATCACTACCTGTTGCGATCCTATATTCATTCCTTGTACCTGTAGCCACAAGCTTGAGAACATTGCCAGTTTCATCTTTAAGCTGGAACTGAGCACCAGCAAGTCTATCTCTAGTCTGACCGTCTATCTTATTACCTACGAGTGTAAAAGTCCAGTCATAAACCTTTGAATCAGGTGTCCTACCGTCCTCTTTACCGCTCTCGTCCTGTGGATTATTTGAATATGTCAGATAAGCTGTGTTAGGGTTATTGTCCGTGTTGTTAGTTGCCTTAACTGCAACATTTGCATTGCCATTCAGTTTTGCTGAATAATAAGTTTCGATTTTAGCAATGTTTGGATTTTGAGCTAAAAGGGCTTTTATGTTAAATTTAACATCAAATTTCTTTTCAATAGCATTGTTATCGAAAACAGGAGTATATGTAACTCCTGTTACAGGTACATCATCTTTATCAAGATACACATACTTTAACGAATTTTCATTGAGGTCAAAACCTTCACTAAGCTGGTCATGGATAGTATATGTATACTTATCATAATACTGTACTTCGGAAGGAATAGTTGTTTTGATCCTGAACTCAACATCATCACCTATCTGGTTGTCACCAACTGTGCCCCAACTATTATCGCCATATTCATTATGCTTGATCTCTTTGGTAAGTGTTGGCTTGCCGACCTTTGATGTAACATCTGTTTCACCTGAAACTACTTTAAGTATAAATGCTGATCTTGCCTCGTCGTCACCAACATATGTCTTGTTATCAATAACAACGTAATATCCTGCCTTATATATAGATATTTTATATTCTCCTTGGCCCTGATCGTAATATGATCTATTGGCATGAGCAGGAATCACGTGCTTTTCAAGAGCCTTAGCGAAAAGCTGAGAATCTGACGCTGTCCAGTCATCTGAAGTCATTACCTTGGCTACACCAGCAGCATCGGTTACACCAACAAATTTTGCATTATAATACTGCGAACTTTCATTAGTAAGATCGTCTGCAAGCAGGCTAACTCCATCAATGCCCTCGCCCCAATTAATGCTATCAACAGCAGATGTCCTATCAAATATCTGATAAGCTACATATTCTCTGCCATCAACACTGTCTTTAATAACAATGCTATTTTCTGCTGGTTCTGTAGCAAACACGCTAAAAGTTGATGTTGCGGCAACTGCCGACACTGTCATAATAGTTGCAGCGGCAAGGGCTGCGAATTTCTTCATTTTCATATCTGTTTTTCCTTTCGTATAAGAATTTTACATATTTTCAGCGTGCTTTTTGCGACGCTTTGTAACTAAAAGTGCTGTTGCCGCTGCGGTTATCGCACCGCCTGCGACTGCGAACGGGAGAACTCCCCTGCCGCCTGTTTCAGGCAGCTCGCCTACTGTTTCCTCATAATTGTTATAGACCTGAACATACTGATCATTTCCATTCGTATCAATACAGTTATAAGTGTCAGAACCATTATATCTGTAGTAAGCTTTGTAAGCCGAAGTGCTAACAGGCTGACCGTTTACCCCAACTTCCTCTATCCAGTAATAATACGTTTCACCCTTGATATTATTCTTCTCAAGTTTGATAGCCTCAGACCAGTTATTAGTTGCATCTATAGTCACAGTCTTGACGAATAAAGCATCATTGATCTTGTCAGGATTTGTAGTCGGCACTGTCGATACGTTAGTTTTCTTTGCTGTGCCAGGATCACCGGTGATCTCACAAGTGCTTGATGAATTAGCTTTAAGCCTAAGTTCAACTGTTACGTCTGACGTTATCTTATCAAGCTTTAAGGTAAAGCCCTGACCGTTTGAACTATAGTCACCTATCTTTAACAAGTCCTGATTGCCTGGTATTGTCCATGTAGGAACATTGGCATTGACAGTACCGTCCCACTGACTGCCAGTCTTTTTAAGTTCAGCAAGTATACTGCCTGAACTGTCTATCAGCTTAATGGTACTTTCGCTTTCATTACTGTTTATCCAGAAGTTTGTGAAATTGAATTTGAACGTTCCTGAATCATACATGGTATATTCTGTAATAGAATCGCCCGACTGAGCAAATGCAGAACCGTCTGTGTTCAAAACCTTAAACTTAACATTCTGACTGATATCCATAGTTCCCGTAAACTTATTATAGTTCTTTGGAACATCGTTTTCATTTGTTGACCTATAGATATTGAACGTTACCTTATCATTGGCATGGGTATTGCTATCACTGTCAGACCATGCCTTTTGCAGTCTGACACTCATCTCTTTTACGTCCTTCGGAGTTTTAGTATTGATTATCGTATCAAAGCCTGTTCCGCTAGCGTTATTGGAATAAGTGTAAGTAACGCCGAATCCGTCAGGCACACTCTCTTCAAGGACGTAATAGTACTTATCCTTGTTAAGGTCGTTCAAAGTATACTTCCAATTCTTAGCCTTTTCCAGTGTAATAGAGTTTCCGTACTGCTTACAATCCACAGGAATACCAGACTCGTTATTTACTCTTGTAGGTGAATTTGGTGCAGTGTCTGATTCGTAAACAATGACGTTTATGCTGTCAGGGAGTTCACTATCAGCAAGCTCATTACCAAGTTCATCACGCCATTCCTTCGTGATAGTAAGACCCTTTACGTTGTTTACCGTGACCTCAGTGTTTCTGCTTATTGCATTTGCACTGTAGATAGTTTCATAGCCACTAACAGAAGATGTTTCCTTTATATAATAGTAAAGCTGCTTGTATGAGCCGTCTGCTTGTTTCTCACAGCCCGGAAGTTTATCCCATTTATAAGTCCAATTATTTTCTGCACTCAGCTTGACCTTTGTGGAATCAACCCATTTAATATCGTCCGGTGTACCATTTGCAACCTTTGTTGTTGAAGAACCAAGCTCAAAAGTTACATTATCTGCCTCATGTGTTCCGTTTCCGTCGCTCCATACCTTGCTTGCAGTTATGGTAAACTCTTGAGGTAGATTAGTTACTCTGAACAAATCACCATTTTGTATAAACTGATAATTTTTAACACCCTCAGGCAGCTTTTCCGGCTGTACCTTAAATGCAAAGTAGATAGGCGTAGGGTCTAGCTGATAGCCCTCCTGGCTCTTCGTTTCGATCAGCTTATACAAATGTCCTTCTGTATCACCTGTACCGACTGCAGGCTCAAGCTCAAGGTTATAAGGTTCTTTATCAGTCACACTGAATTCCAGTGCTTTATCATCTTTTCCGCCCCAACTAACAAACTTTCTGTCCATGTCAGCATTATCATTATAAGCTATAGCAGGCAGCCACGCATAAGTACCATCTGCAAGCTTTGTATATCTGTATAATTTAAATGATGCATTGAGCATAAGGCTGTAGTCGCCGCTGTCGACCTTGACAACCTTGAAAGGTTCTTTAGTTGTTGATGACGCCTGTGACTGATTTATAAGCTCAAAATCACTATAATCATCAGCACTGTCATTTACAGCTGAACCTGAAGTATCAAAAGATATATTGTTGAAAACGTTGACTTTATAGCCCTTGTTGTTTGCGTCTTCGGAATTAGCCGGTCTGCCGTTATAAACATAAACGATCTTCAAATGACGTCTGTCAGGAACTGTTATCTCAAGTTTCTTAACGCTGTCAAGTGTCTGAGCCTCAAGGTCTGTAATGGTCACTGCCTTAACGATATCGTCGTCAGTAACAGCAATCTCGCTCTTATCGTTCTTATCCCTATAAACATAGGAAACCTTGAACACAAGTTCTTTGTCTGCGTCTATAGACTCGATCTTGACCGGAACAGAAACACTTGGTCCATAATTAACCCAGTTGCTATTATCTACAAGTTTTCCAAGTTCGGTAAAATAGCCATTATTCATATAGCCATATGATATATTATAACTCTTGATATTTCCGTCTTCATAACCAGCTGGCACAGAAATATTTATATCGCCCTTAGCTCCGACAACATACTCCTCAGGTGTAAAGTAAACATCACAATGTCCTGTTCTATTATCCTTTACAGCTGTGTTACAGCTTATATACTTCTGTATCGTCTTAGGTTCATGGATAACATAGCTATACTCACTTGTCGAAAGAGCCTTGCCAGTATCAACATCATAGACCTTAATAGATTTAAGATCAAGATGCACAGAAGAGTTTCCGTCAATGGATACTGTCTTAGTCTGCTCTTTACCCTGTGCGTCCTCGGTTCTGATCACAGCAGTTCCGCCGCACTTGATAACATCGTTCAGTGTTATCATTCCGCTCGTTGAGCAGCCAAGCTTTTTCGGGTTCACATCAATAGTATAAGTTATATCACAGCCTGTGGACTTAGGATTTGAAGACTTAGTGATATTCTTTTCTTTAACAGTCTGTGTCTGAGATTTCTCAGGATATTTTTTAGCCTTATCCTGAACTGTGTTCTTATACGAAACACTTCCCTTTACAGCACCCTGTTTTACAGTATCTACCTTTATAATAGTGCTATAATATGCAGTCCATGAATCCTGCTGGTTCCAATTAGTTGTAAAGATGATCTTATTACTGCTTTTATCATAAGTATAACCAAACTGTCGTCCGCTAGTTGTAAGATCGTTTTTCTGAGTGCTGTATGATGTATACTTCAGATAATCCTGATTATCATACAATATCATTCCCTCAGGGAGAGTATCAACGATCTCGACAGTATCACCCATCTTGTATATCTTTTCTTTGTTGATATCCAAACGCCAGTCGAACCTATAATAGTCAACGCCGTCAATAGTCACAACAGGGAGTTCCGTCAAATCGTAAACCGTATCACCCTTGGAGTTACTATTTGCATCATACTTTTCAAAAGGCGACTTATCCTTATCATCAACTACATATTTTGTAGTATCAGCATTTGGTTCAAAGTCCTTATCCTTGAATGTTGCCTTATTCTTAACATTTATAGTCGCACCAACGTTAACATCTGAAACATTTACGGTCGATTTATATTTAATGCGGACATTTTTGATGCTGTCAAAAAGTTCATCGTCCGTAAACTTGATAGTGAACGATTTGCCGTCAGCACTTGGCGTTACAGAATAATATTTGTCAGGAGCATCAAACTGCTTATAACTATCATCTATACCATATTCAATACTAATCGAATTAGGAACAAGAACACTTTGTATCGTCTTGTTATCAGAGGATTCAGCCGTCATAATATCGCTGATCTCCTGACCTTTAAACGCACCCGTAACTTGTTTTAGTTCAAGCTCCCACTCATATGTAACGGTATTTCCGTCCTGAGAAATTTGCTTAACAGTTTTATATTTCTCATCTGTAGGCTTATAGTCTGCGGTCGCACTTGTTTTAAACTGTCCGATACTAGCCTCATTTGTGACCTTTATGTTGCCACTACTGTCAGCGGCAGGAAGATTCATATAACTAGCATTTGTTTTGTATATTATCTTTATATCCTTTGAATTGCCGATTCCTTCAGGCAATACAAGCTTGCCATCATCCGTAACAGTTGCAGTCGCAAGAACGTTATCGTTGGCATCATGAATCTCTACTTCCTGACCCTTAGTCAGCATCGTATCACTGACAATTTGACCTACTAATGAATCTTTATTGCTCTTCACATTGATAGTCCAAGTGAATATTCCTGTCGCACCATCGGCTTTGCCGCTCTTGCTTATCTGATAGCTGTTGTATACAGTTGCGGTCTTAGAATCTCCGCCTTCCCATTCATTACTCTGGTTTGGCTTTTGGATTTTTACTGTATTATCCAGTTGCTGCTGATCTTTACCAATAGTTGTTTTATATTTTACTGTTATCTTATTCGAAGTTGTATTTTCACCAAAAGTCAGCTGATTTTCATTAACAGCAAAATCGATATTTTTTCCGTCCTCACCTGTCACTGTAAAGTCGTTTTGGTTTACACCATTAAATCCTTTGTCAAAAAGATGGTATCCTTTAAGGTCACAGCCCTGAGGATTATTTACAACAACAGTCCATGTGACTTCATTAGTGTCATAATCAACTTCACCGCTCTTTTCAGAAATGGTAGTTTTCTGTTTTGAATCAAACGATGCGTTTGCTTCGTTTGAATCTTTATCAGAATATGTCTTAGACGTATTCTCAATTTTACCATCGACTATAAACCGAGGATCATTTTTTGGATAAGGAGTTACATAACTTATCTCGACCTTTTCATCTGTTCTGCCTTCCTCAAACACAAAGTTCCCTGAATTAGAGTCATAGTGTCCTGCATCAGCCGGGTCAACTGTTAACTTACCTGGTAAAGCATCTTTGAACATCTTGTCTTCTATATAGCTCAACTTATCTTTAGCAGGATTACTAACTGTTATAGTCCACTTAACTCCCTCATCAGTATCCTCGCCCTTTTTACTTGTAGACAAGGTCAAAGCAGTATATCCATCAATTACAATATCTTTGCCGCCGATAGTAACTTTTGTCGATTCACCAGTTTCATCGTCCCTACGTTTAACGTCAGCACCAAATTTCGCATGACCATCTATATCCTTGGTCTGATTCAGCTCCTGGTAAGCTTCCTCAAATATAATGAATAGGTATTTTTGATCCCCGATATAATCGACTCGATACTTACCTGAAATACCATTATTCTGTTTGAAGTTTGAGTCCTCAACATCTCCCCAGCCATTTGCTGGAATACCTGTGTCAGGAATGCCTATATTTCCGTCGATAGGAAAATATATGCAGTTGTTTTTCATAGTGCCTTTGTCAAAACGAAAAATAACATCAAAGTCTATTTTTTTAGTCTGATCTTTACCACTGCCAGAAGGCGTATGATTCGTGATAGAAACATTATCTGCACTCTTATATGAAAACTTTTTTCCATCATAGGAAACATTGCCGCCGACAGCAGAAACACCCTCCGTCGCACTTATAGCAGGCATAACAAGACTGGCAAGCACCGATACCGTCATAACAACGGACAGCACAATGCCAAACAGCCGACTGTGTCTTTTCCTTTCGTTTTCCTTTAAATATTGCCGAACCTTACCATTAAAATTCTGCAAAACGGATTCCTCCCTCCGAAAAAATTCATAATGCTATATTCTATTGAAACGTTATTCCACAGTGCCTATCCTTTTAAAAGGATATATCCTCAACGACACCTTGCCTAAAACAGCCTCTTCCGCTATGCAGCCTATCCTCTTGGTTCGGCTGTCAACAGAAGTGGATCTGTGGTCGCCCATAACGAATATCCTTTCGTCAGGCACCTGATACGGCAGATCAATGTCACACTCCCCAAGAGCTTTTTGATCTACATAAGGTTCATTGAGCGTCTTTCCGTTCACAATGACCGTGCCGTCATCTTTGATGTCCACCACATCTCCTGCTGTGGCTATAACACGTTTCAGCAGTATCTTATTATTATAATAGAACGCCACAATATCGCCCTTCTTAAAGCTGCCACGCTTTCTGCATACCACTAGCTCATCGTCCTGCAACGTCGGTGTCATGCTCGTTCCCGTTACCCTCAGCACAGGAAGAAACAGCATTGAAATTATCACAGCCGCCGCTGCCACCACAAGCAGTGACGCCACCGTGCTGCGAAGTATCCTTAGATATTCCCGCCTCTCATGCCGCTTTTTCACCACACGCTCAAGTGTCTGCGTATCAGGCAGCTCAGGCGTTTTCTTAACGTTCTTACCGTTATTCGCCACCATGTTCTGCCTCCGCTCCTGCGTGGTTGTTATCATTTTCATGACCCACAAGTGCAGCCATTTGCCGCTCAAGCTTGTCAAGCCTGTCAGTTATGCTCTTTTTGTCCTCAAGCTTTTTGAGAAGTTTCTCGTTTTCTTCGGTAAGTTTATCGTATTCCTTCCGCAGATAAAGCATAAGTTCAAGCAGCTCATTTTTTGACAATTTATTAAGCTCCTTCTCTCTCAAAAGCCCACCTCCACGCACACTTCCAGTTTATTTACAATATTATATCACTTGATTTTCGTTTTGTCAAACCTAATAATTGTCAGCTTTTCCACATTGTTTCATATGTGTATTATCACATATTCACGATATTAATTTCACATATTATACTAATCTCCGACACACAAAACAATACTTTTAACTGTCCAAAACATGGAGCAATATGAAACCTACGCTATTACGCCGATTGCAGATATCCTAAAAAACTCCCTGCAAATCTCCCCTCTGCGTCAACTATAGCAGCCTGCATATTTCATATTTTAACATTGTACACCTTATTGGTGTTTATTAATATTTTGTAAATTCTGTTGAATATTATTTCTATTTTTAACTAAATATGATACTCCAGTGCTGATCACAGCAAAATCGCAAAAAACATCTATAAAGCACATCGGCTTTACACTCCAAATATGACAAGTTTAGTCGCTTTACATCACATTTTTGCACAAAAAAATCCGCTATCTGCCATAAAAGCAAACAGCGGATAATATTTATCTAGTGTATATTCTCACATTGAAATGAGAAACGTCAGTTCAAAAGCTTTGAAGAGGATAAACCTTACTTCATAGCCTCCTCAACTGCAACTGCACAAGCAACTGTAGCACCAACCATTGGGTTGTTACCCATACCGATAAGACCCATCATCTCAACGTGTGCAGGAACTGAAGAAGAACCAGCAAACTGAGCGTCGCTGTGCATTCTTCCCATTGTATCTGTCATACCGTAAGATGCAGGACCAGCAGCCATGTTATCTGGGTGCAGAGTTCTACCTGTTCCTCCGCCTGATGCAACTGAGAAATACTTCTTGCCCTTCTCAAGTCTTTCCTTCTTGTATGTACCTGCAACTGGGTGCTGGAATCTTGTTGGGTTAGTTGAGTTACCTGTGATAGAAACGTCAACGTTTTCCTTCCACATGATAGCAACGCCTTCTGTAACGTCGTTAGCACCGTAGCAGTTTACCTTAGCTCTCAGACCGTCAGAGTATGCCTTACGGAATACTTCCTTGACCTCGCCTGTATAGTAATCCATCTCAGTTTCAACATATGTAAAGCCGTTGATCCTTGCGATGATCTGTGCAGCGTCCTTGCCAAGACCGTTAAGAATAACTCTCAGAGGCTTTGTTCTAACCTTGTTAGCCTTCTCAGCGATACCGATAGCACCCTCAGCAGCAGCGAATGACTCGTGACCTGCGAGGAATGCGAAACACTCTGTGTCCTCTTCAAGGAGCATCTTGCCGAGGTTTCCGTGACCAAGACCAACTTTTCTCTGGTCAGCTACAGAACCAGGGATACAGAAAGCCTGAAGTCCCTCGCCGATAGCAGCAGCAGCGTCAGCAGCTCTTGTGCAGCCCTTCTTGATAGCGATAGCACAGCCTACTGTGTAAGCCCACTTAGCGTTCTCAAAGCAGATAGGCTGAATGCCCTCAACGAGCTTATAAATATCAAGACCCTTAGCCTTGCATACGTCAGCACACTCTTCGATAGTGTTGATACCGTACTGATTGATAACAGCAAGGATCTGCTTTTCTCTTCTCTCATATGATTCAAATAAAGCCATTGTAACAAATCCTCCTTATTCTTTTCTTGGGTCAACGATCTTAACAGCGTCAGCTACTCTACCGTACTGACCCTGTGCTTTTTCAAAAGCAGTGTTAGCATCGTCGCCAGCCTTGATGAAGTCCATCATCTTGCCGAAGTTTACAAACTTATAGCCGATGATTTCGTCATCTTCGTTAAGTGCAAGACCTGTAACATAGCCGTCTGTCATCTCAAGATATCTAGGACCCTTTGCCAGTGTACCGTACATAGTACCGACCTGTGAACGAAGTCCCTTACCAAGGTCCTCAAGACCTGCACCGACTACAAGACCGCCCTCAGAGAAAGCACTCTGTGAACGACCGTAAACGATCTGAAGGAAAAGCTCTCTCATAGCTGTGTTGATAGCGTCGCAAACGAGGTCTGTGTTAAGAGCCTCAAGAACTGTTCTGCCTGGGAGGATCTCAGATGCCATAGCAGCAGAATGTGTCATACCTGAGCAGCCGATAGTTTCTACCAGACACTCCTGGATAACGCCCTCTTTTACATTAAGTGTCAGCTTGCAGCAGCCCTGCTGTGGAGCACACCAGCCGATACCGTGTGTAAAGCCTGAAATATCCTTGATTTCCTTAGCTTTCACCCACTTAGCCTCTTCCGGGATCGGAGCTGCACCGTGAGCAACGCCCTGAGCGATAGGGCACATTGTTTCAACTTCGTGAGAATAAACCATTATTTACATAACTCCTCTCAAATAATTTTGGTGTAAATGTTGTATATTACATACATTCATATTATAACGCATATTTCGCCATTTTGCAATAGTATTTTATGATTTTTAATATTTTTTTCTCATTCTGCGGCTATTATCACGCTGCTGAGAGGTGCAAGTCTGAGTGGCAGCCTGTAGTTGGTGGTATACAGACCGCTGTTTATGCAGTTAGAACCGCTGTAGATATCACGGTCAGAATTGAGCAACTCTTTATATGCACCGTTCTGCTCAACAGAAAGGCTGTAATTCTGATAGCTGCCTGAGAAATTGAACACCATATAAAGGGTCTTTCCCGACGGGTCACTTCTGCGGAAAGCATAAATGCTCTGATTTTTGTTGTCAGCATCTATCCAGCGGAACGACGTGGAGTTATAATCAGACTTATAAAGTGCCGGTTGTTCAAGATAAAGCTTGTGCAGTGTCTTGACATATTCATGCAGTGAATCATGTATAGGATATGTGAGCAGATTCCAGCCCAGTTCTTTTTCATCACGCCATTCAAGATACTCGCCAAGTTCGTTGCCCATGAAGTTCAGCTTTTTGCCTGGGTGGGTGAACTGGAAGGTATACAGCGTTCTTATGGTAGCAAACTGCTCCTGCTGGCTGCCGAACACCTTGTCCACCATAGTTTTCTTGCCATGCACGACTTCATCATGAGAATACGGCAGTATGAACAGATCATTGTAGAAATAGCTCATGGAGAAAGTCATTTTATTGTGATGATTTCTGCGTTCATATGGCGGAGTCTTTATATAATCAATGGTATCGTTCATAAAACCCAGGTCCCACTTATAGTCAAAGCCAAGTCCGCCGAACTCTACAGGGGCAGTGACCTTTGTGTAGTTGGTGGAATCCTCTGCAAAGAGCATAACGTCAGGGTGCATCTTCTGAATGGTGTAGTTTGTGTTCTTCAAGAACCATATACCGCTGTCGTTCACAGCGTCGTCAGTGTGACCATGACGGTAGATAAGGTTCGCAACTGCGTCATATCTCAGTCCGTCAACGTGATATTTCTCTATCCAGAAATTCACCGATGACTTCACAAAGCTGAGCACATGAGGTTTTGAGTAATCAAAAAGTGCAGTGCCCCACTCGGAATATCTGTCATATTCATTGTCGCTTTCAAACAGGAAACCGCCGTCATAAATGTGCAGTGCATAAAAGTCACGGACAAAGTGCACAGGTACAAAATCCAGTATAACGCCTATGTCCTCTTCATGGCAGGCGTCAATGAACTTCATAAGTCCCCTAGGGTCGCCGTAGCGGCTTGTCGCTGAAAAATAGCCTGACACCTGATAGCCCCACGAGCCGTCAAAAGGATACTCAGTCAGCGGCAAAAGCTCTATGTGTGTGTAGCCCATTTCTTTTACATAAGGAATAAGCAGGTCTATCATCTCTTCATATGTATAGAAACGCTCAGTTTCTTCCTTGCCCTCTTTTATACGCCAAGAACCAAAGTGCACCTCATAGATGTTCATAGGCTTTTCATAGCACTTGTCACGCTTTGAAAGCCATTCATCATCATTCCAGCAGTAGCTGTCGATATCATACACCACCGACGCATTTTGCGGTCTTACCTCGCTGTATACCGCAAAAGGGTCTGAGCGGTAATGCTTTTCAAGAGTAGGCGTTGTGATGACATACTGATAGATGTCGCCCTCCTTTGCAGCACAGACCGTTGTCCAAACTCCACGCTGGTCACGCTCCATAGGAAGTATATCACCGTTGAGACAAAGCTCCACGTTTCTCGCATGAGGTGCATATGTAGAGAACCTTATCCCCTTATCCGTTTTCACCGCACCAAGAGCCTCATACGCCCTACAGCTCTGACCATTTATAAATTCTGTGATGATGTCATTTTTCATGCCGTTTCCCCCTGTGAAAAAATATGATAATGATAATGATAAAATATTTATAAAAAGTTATTGAATTTTCATAAATTTATGTTATAATAGAGTTTGGTGCAAATTGTCTGCTTTTTTGACACAAACGTGTCTTAGTCTGATTTTTCTTCAAAAAAGCACTTTTGTCGCTATGAATTTGAAAGGAATGTAGTTAAATGTCAAGCTCTGCAATAACCAAAAGTGCATTGTGTGATTCACTAAAAAAACTCTGCGAGCAAAAACCCTTTGATAAAATATCCATATCCGATATAACTGGCGAGTGCGGTCTTAACCGCCAGTCTTTTTATTACCATTTTCAGGATAAATATGAACTTCTGAGCTATATCTATCTTCACGAACTTTTTGCCGACATCACAAAAGGCGTAAACTATGACAACTGGTATGAGCGTCTTGAAGGATTTCTCGTAAATATGCTTAAAGACAAGCGTTTTTATTCAAACACGCTCAAAAGCAACGAAAAGATATTCGAGCATTATCTTTTCAGAAGTATGCACAAGCTGTTCATCAGGTTCTTTTATCATGCTGTCGCCATAACCCGAAAACGTTCCGACAAGGCTAAGTTCTTTGCGGATTTCTATTCTCACGGCTACTGCGGAATAATAATCGACTGGGCAACAGGCGGAATGAAAGAAACTCCACATGACGTAATGCTCAAAATGCGGGAACTTGCATACGAAAACGTTACCATTGGTGAAGGATTCAGACAGAATCTTTGACAAAAGTCACACAATTATTCTTTTATTTTATCATATTTTGTGTCATAAGTGAATAGACAAACCTAAACATACGACAAAAAAAGCGACAGAATTAAATTTCTGTCGCTTTTATTTTTTTACTTAGCAGCCTTAGCCTTTCGTCGGTCAATGAAAACACTTGCGGCAAAAATGAGCAAGCCTGCTGCCGAAAGCACTATGCCCTCGTGGAGCAGCGGTGCAGTAAAGGTTATCTTTATTCTGTGACTTCCCTTTGGTATCTTGAAACCTAAAAAGGCTGTATCAGTTTTTTCACACTCTGCCTCTTTGCCGTCTATCTCAGCGGAAAAGCCATTGGCATATGGTATAGAAACGGTGAAATAGCCGTCATTTTTAACGTCTATAGTGCCGTTTATCACATCGCCGTGTGAGGTTTTCTTGTCTATGATAAACGGGTCAACGTCACGCACAAGGCTGTCTTTGTCGATAGTATAACAGCGAACGTTCGTTATCTCATACTTGCCGGCAGAAAATCCCACGGTCACATAATCCGTGCTGTAGCCCTGACCGGTGGTGATAACATATTCAAAACGTCTGTTATTGTTGTAATACTTCCAGTCAGGGGCGGTAAGCTTGTTTTTATTGCCGTTTATAGACACCCATGCGTCCTTGCCGCCGCCCTTGATATCGTTGTTCACATTGAATGACACAAACATTATCTTGTCATTTGTCAGCGTTTCGGGCAGCTGTATTTTCTGAGTTATGGTTTTCTCTGAATCCACAGTGTATTTTCCCCATTCACGCTTTATCTGCTCACATTCGGTGAAGTTCAGCGAACGCACCTTTTCGATATCTGATGTGAAAGTTTTTTCAGTTTTGTCCTCGATTATGATGTTATTGAACAATGCCTCCACAGAGTATGGATAATTCAGAGAATTATACTCTTCCCTGCCGATCAAATTATCGGTAGCATATCCAAAAGGCAGAACGTCTTTGTTTTCATAAAGAGAAAGATCTCCGCTCTCCTTTATCTTCTTATACCCTGACACAGCTTTCGTGCGGTCATCAGTGATAAGATATCTGTTTGAAAAATACATATCTGCAATAAGACTTCTCGTCTGCGTGGTAAGCGAAGTGTTGCGGTATGAATTTTCGTTGTATATCTCGCTGTAATAAAACCTGTTGTAATCCTTGTTGTGCAGAGATGAATATATCGACATGGTGTAATAATCGGCGTTATATATCATGTTCACCGTGTTTACCTCATCAACACAGTTTGAAGTTCTGGATATCTCTTCCTGAGAACCCACATAGTCTGCCAGAGCGTTCATGTCGCTGCTGTTGTCATATTCAAGGTCGGTCAGCGGCACAAGCTTGTCTGTGAAATTTGTATACACCGTTGACACCACAAGACAAAGGGACATACCGATATTGAGTATGAACTCTTTCTTGCACCGTCTGTATACGAACAGGCTTGACATAAGCACTACAAAGTCAGCGATAATATAAAACTCCACTTTTTTGGTGGTCTTGAACCAGAAAACTCCTGCCAGTGCCACCACAAGCGTTATCACCGAAAGCTGCTTTAGCTTGAGCTTTCCTCTTATTATATCAAAATAAGTGTGACCGAAAAGCAGCATACCAAGAGGCAGGAACGGTATAAGCACCTTAGGATCAACATAGAGCGTGCCGTTGAGCATATAAACTATTATCGGACAGGTGGCAATGACCACCATGACAATGCCGAGAAATCTTCTGTAACGCTGCTTTGAGAACACCGCCGACACTATGCTCAGCACCGTGAAAAGGCAAAGTCCCATTGAATAGTGATAATAAAGCAGAAATTTCAGGTTCACACCAGGAATGAACGACTTGAAATCAACATGGCTGTTGCCTGCCTCTCTGCCTGAGAGCATACAATGCAAAGTCGGCAGGATAAGCACACACGCCATTACTGCGGCAAGGATAAGCCTGAAAGCAAATGCTATGCCGTCCTTGCAGAACTGCTTTAAAGTAGGCTTTTCGTTTATTTTCAGCCAGCGGTAAACTCCATACACAGCCATTGCGGCAAGACCTGACACCGCAAAGAAATAGCTTGTCATGAGCATCAAAAACGCCCAAAGCGTCACCATGTATTTTCTTTTACCCTCAAAATAATCCTCTATCGCCATAAAGCCCAGCAACAGAAAAGGCATATAGTTCACAAACATTATGTGCCTGTGGCTGTGGAAAATAAGCGGTGCGGAAAAAAGGAACACAAAGCTCAGTGCAAAAGCGGTGTTGTCAGTAAACTTCTGCCTCATCCATATATAAAATATCCACAGGCTCGCTATTATCCCGAGAATGGACACTATCTGTATATAGGTGGACATTTTCACAAACGGCAGAAGATAAGAAAACAGTATTATAGGCGAATAAAGCCCATAATAAGACAGATTGTAGATGTTTTCTCCGCAGCCTATGTTAGGGGCAAAGGAGGGAAAAAAGTCCCATGTTTTGTAAAAAAGTTTTCTGAAATAATCAGGTATCGCATAATGCTGACCGCCCCAGTCAAGCTCTGAACCGTAGGCATACTTGAACCTTGTCAACGCAAGCACAAAGAGAAGATATATACCCGTGAGCACACAGAGATGTATTATATTTTTCTTAGTGAGTTTCATTCACAGCCACTCCCAATTCAGTCGCATTATTGTTTTTCATTTCAGGGTGCTCGCTGTATGGCTCATACAGCGTCCAGTTTTCATAATAAGCCATGTGCCAAAGCTTATCCACAGTCTTTTTCTGTGAAGTATACATATCCGCAAGCTTTTTCTTGAACTCATATCTTTCCTTTGATATCTTAGGCAGTGAACCGCCCACTATCTCGATACGGGTGGCCTTGTAATACTTGCCAAAGCAGTAAAGATCGCACTTGATGTTGTTCTTGTCATATATCTCTGTAACATAGTTGTGCACGTTCACATGGTGGATATGACCATATTCGCCCTTCTGATTGTGCACCGCAATAAGTTTCCAGTCCTTGCAGGTCATTATCTTCTCAAGGTCAGATTCGATGCCGTCTTTCACCAAAGCCCAGTCGTCACGCTTTCCCCTTACCTTGTCAGGATATTCAAGCATTATGCACTCGTTGCCGGAGGCTGCGACCACATCTCTGAACTCCTTTGAACGCACATCGTTCCTGCCGTTTGTGACGCACACCACAAGATATCCCTTATCATAAAGATGTCCGCCGCCCCAGAGAACTTCGTCGTCAGGGTGTGCGACTATCATAAGCTTATCAGCCTTTGAAGATGACGCCAGCTGCAACTGTATCGCAGATATCGGTGCAACATCATAAGCCTGATTTATGGTATCTCTTATGTGTCTTTCATATCCCACAAACCACAGTGCTGCGATAAAAAGGATAATGACAAAAATTATAGCTGCCTCTTTCAGATGCCGTCTTGTAAATCTGAGCATAAAAATGCCCGCACCCTTACAGTATCCCTACTGCGAGATACGGGCGTTCACCTCTTTCTTTGTTACTTGTTGTTCACATAGTCTATAAATCTTTCAAATGCAGCTTTTCCGTCTTTGTTTCTCTTATAAACGCCTGCATGTTCAAGCACCTTTGCGAACACGATGCCTATCTCTTTCTGCAAGACGTCGTGAACGTTCTCTGCTGTGATATTGTTTCTCTTTGATATCTCCTCAGCCCAGTCAGCGTGTTTTTCTATCATCTCGTCACGGCGTACTCCTTCAGTGCCCTCTGTAACCAGCACCTGAGCAAGTCTTTCCATTTCGCCTTTAAGTCTTGACGGCAGCACCGCAAGACCCATTACCTCGATAAGACCGATGTTTTCTTTCTTTATGTGGTGCAGCTCCTGATGCGGGTGATAAACGCCGAGAGGATACTCCTCAGTTGTGATGTTGTTTCTAAGCACAAGGTCAAGCTCATATCTGCCGTTTCTCATTCTTGCGATAGGTGTGATAGTGTTGTGCGGCTCACCCTCTGTTTCAGCGTATATGAATGCCGCCTCGTCAGTGTAGCCTCTCCATGCAGTGAGTATCTTGTCTGCAAGGTCAACAAGAGCGTTTTTGTCCTCGCTGTTTATTCTGATAACGGACATAGGCCATTTTACGATGCCAGCGTCAACGTTCTCAAAGCCCTTGAAAACTATCTTCTCCTCAACAGGAGCTTTCTCCATGGCAAATGTATAATGACCGCCCTGAAAATGCTCATGGGAGAGTATTGAACCGCCGACTATCGGCAGGTCAGCATTTGAACCTATAAAATAATGAGGGAATTGTCCCACGAAATCAAAAAGCTTTTCAAAAGCCGAACGGTCTATGACCATAGGGGTGTGCTTTTTATTAAAAAGGATACAATGCTCGTTGTAATAAACATAAGGCGAATACTGAAGTCCCCAGTCTGTGCCATTTATTTTAAGGGAGATAACACGGTGGTTCTGTCTTGCAGGAGAATTTACTCTTCCTGCATAACCCACGTTCTCATAGCAAAGCAGGCACTTAGGATAACCCGACTGCTTTGCAAGCTTTGCCGCAGCTATCGCCTTAGGGTCTTTTTCAGGCTTGGAAAGATTTATTGTGATATCAAGATCTCCGTACTCAGTAGGAGCTATCCAACGCATATCTTTCTTCACTCTGTATCTTCTTATGTAATCTGAATCCTGTGAAAGCTTGTAGAAATACTCAGTGGCAGCCTCCTGTGACTGATGATCATAAAGTCCCCAGAATTTTTTCTCTACCTCTGACGGTCTTGGTGTAAGAAGTCCCATAAGCTTTGTGTCAAACAGATCTCTGTATACAACAGAATTTTCCGTCAGACCCTTTTCAACAGCGTAGTCAAGCAGCTCTTTGAGAGTGCTCTCAAGGTCAACGTTAGAAAACTCCTCCGCAGGCTCTTGATATTCCTCAAGACCCAGTGCCTCAAGAAGTCTGTTTGTGGCGTAAACTTTGTCAGTTTCCTCTATAAGTCCGCTTTCAAGACCGTATGTTACCAGCTTTTTTACGCTTTCAAATATCATGTTATGATCCCCTTTTGTACAAAAGTATGAGGGGGTCACCCCCTCTGTCGACATAGAGGCAACAGCACACAAGGCACGCCTAGCGGCTTTGCACGCAATCTGCTTGCAAATTTTCCGTTATCTTGCACAGAAACTCCTTAACTAACGCTAGTTAGCCTGCGTCGTTTCTATACAAGCTAACAAAAAATCTGACTACGCATCTTACGCACAATCCTTGTGTGCTGCTGCCTCTATATTATAGCCCATTGATGACCTATTGTCAACCGACAGACAGGCTAATTAAGACACTTTTAAGCATTGGAAAATGGAAATAAGAATATTTTAAGATTTTTTTGCAGAGGACGCCTGCCCCCTACATTCGGTGTTCTATTGTATAATTATGGTCAGTGCAGATATAATGTATTAACAAATTGTTAAATCAGCAATTATCCTATTGACAAAAGTGGCAAGTATAAGTATAATGAAATCAATATGATAAAAGCGTTGACAGGAACAAAAGCAAAGTCCTGACATTTCAGAGAGCCGTTGTTTGGTGCAAAACGGTATGCGGAATTTGTGATAACTCGTCCTAGAGCCTGAACGGTGAAATTTTCATTAGCCGCTCACGGGTTCTCCCGTTACAGAGATACGCATTGATAGATGCGGCTGAGATATGCGGTGTGAGCCGTATATGAATGAGAGTGGTAACACGGCTAAGCTCGTCTCTCCTTACTGGTAGGAGCGGCGATTTTTTTATGCCCTTTTCCACATCACTATCAAAATAATTATCGGCTTTATATTTATAAGGAGGAACTGACATGAAAAACGTAGAAAAGTATGAGAGAGGCTATTATATGCCACCTGTAAAGTGCATGAAGTGGGCTGAAAAAGAGTATGTTGACCACGCACCAGCATGGTGCTCAGTTGACCTGAGAGACGGAAATCAGGCTCTTATCATTCCTATGAGCCTTGAAGAAAAGTTGGAATTTTTCACAAAGCTCGTTGAGATAGGCTTTAAGGAAATAGAGATAGGTTTCCCTGCTGCGTCTGAGACTGAGTATGAGTTCTGCCGCACACTTATCGAGAAAAATATGATACCTGATGATGTTACCATTCAGGTGCTCACACAGTCAAGAGAGCATATCATAAAGAAAACATTCGAGGCTATCGACGGTGCAAAGAACGCTGTAGTACACCTTTACAACTCAACATCTGTTGCACAGAGAGAGCAGGTGTTCCGCAAGTCAAAGGAAGAGATAATCAAGATAGCTACAGACGGTGCAAAGCTCTGCAACGAGTATAAAAAGCACGCAAAGGGCAATATCGTGTTCGAGTATTCTCCTGAGAGCTTTACAGGCACAGAGCCTGAGTTCGCAAGAGATATCTGCAACGCTGTTATCGACATCTGGCAGCCAACACCTGAAAACAAGGTCATCATCAACCTCCCTGTTACAGTTGAAATGTCAATGCCTCATGTTTATGCTCAGCAGATAGAGTATATGTGTGAAACTCTCCACAACAGAGAGAACGTTATAGTTTCACTCCACCCACATAACGACAGAGGCTGTGCAGTGGCTGACTGTGAAATGGGTCTGCTTGCAGGTGCTGACAGAATAGAGGGCACTTGCTTTGGAAACGGCGAAAGAACAGGTAACGCAGATATCGTTACAGTTGCAATGAATATGTATACTCACGGCGTTGACCCTAAGCTTGACTTCTCTGATATGCCTGCATTGGTAGAGCTTTATGAGAGAGTTACAAGAATGAAGGTATATGACAGAAGTCCATATTCCGGTGCACTTGTATTCGCTGCATTCTCAGGCTCACATCAGGATGCTATCGCAAAGGGCATGAACTGGAGAAAAGAAAAGAACTGCGATAAGTGGACTGTTCCTTATCTGCCTATCGACCCACATGATGTTGGAAGAGAGTATGACGGCGACGTTATCAGAATAAACTCACAGTCAGGCAAGGGCGGAATCGGCTTTATTCTTCAGAACCAGTTCGGCTACGATCTGCCAAAGAAGATGAGAGAGGACTTCGGCTACAAGGTAAAGGCTGTTTCAGACCACAAGCACAAAGAGCTTATGCCTGACGAAGTATACAAGATATTCAAGGACGAGTACCTCAACAAGTACACTCCTGTTGATATCCCTGAGGCACACTATGTTCAGAAACAAAACGGCACTATCTGTGCAGCTATCACAGCGTCTGTAAACGGCGTAACAGATGATTACACAGCAGAGGGCAACGGACGTCTTGACGCAGTAGCAAACGCTATCAAGCAGGCACTTAGCATTGACTTCACAGTTGAAACATACACAGAGCACGCTCTTGAAAGAAAGTCAACATCTGAGGCCGTGTCATACGTTGGAATCTCCTGCGGCGACAAAATGTACTGGGGCGTCGGCAGACATTCAGACATTATCGTATCCTCTATCAAGGGACTTGTTTCTGCTATCAACAATGCTTTTGCTGACAACAAGTAATAAATAAAATTTAAGGGACAGGCGAAAATCTGTCCCTTTTTATCTTAATCCAAAAAAACGGGCGAACGCTGTTCGCCCCTACATTATCGCAAAAATGCGTTTTTGTGTAGAGACAACCTTGGGTCGCCCGTTAAACTTTGTTTCGGTAAAAAAATGCAGCCATATAGAATATGACCGCATTGTATATTATTTCTTTTTCCTTCTGAAAAGCCTTTTGAGCCAGCTGAAAAATCCCTTTTTCTCCTTCACAGGCTCGGCAACAGTTTCGACCGCTTTCGGTGCATTTGCATACGCCTCAGCATAAAACCTGCTCTGTGCGTCAACTGCGATATCTCCACGCTGAGCACGGATATATTTTCCGTCAGACTGCATTATCCTTGCCTTAACATTGTCCTGCATTTGCATATCAAATATATCAAGCACACGCTTTTTCACTTCTTCACTGAGCACAGGTGCAGCGACCTCGACACGCCTTGTGGTGTTTCTTGTCATATAATCCGCACTGGATATGTAGACCTTCTTTCTCACTCCCGTTCCGAAAATGTATATCCTTGCGTGTTCAAGATATCGTCCTACTATGGAGCGTATCTGAACATTGTCAGTTACACCCTCCACGCCTGCAACAAGGCAGGATATGCCTCTTATGACAAGCTCCACCTTTACGCCGGCCTGCGAACATTCTATTATCTTGTCTATAAGCACCTTGTCAGTGAGCGAATTGAGCTTTGCGGCAACATAGCCCTCGCCGCCTGCTCTTGCAATGCTTATCTCGTTATCCATAAGCTCCACCACCTTGTTTTGCAGGCAGTGTGGAGCGACCATTAGTGCCTTAGAGTTTTCCACAAGTTCGCCCATTGAAAGCGTCCTGAACACCTCACAGGCGTCCTGAGCAATGTCATTATTTGAGGTCATAAGGCAAAGGTCTGTGTAAAGCCCGGCAGTCTTTTCGTTGTAGTTTCCTGTGCCCACCTGAACGGTGTATTTAACGCTGTCGCCGACTTTTCTTGTGATAAGGCAAAGCTTAGAATGAACTTTAAGTCCCTGTGGACCATACATTACATGACAGCCCGACTCCTCCAACAGCTTTGACCAACCTATATTGTTTTCCTCGTCAAAACGTGCCCTCAGTTCCACAAGCACAAGCACGTCCTTGCCGTTTTCTGCGGCGTTGCACAAGGCTTTTATCACCTTTGAATTTTTCGCCACACGATACAAAGTCATCTTGATAGATGTAACGCTTTCGTCCTTAGCCGCCTCGTCAAGCAGCCTGATAAAAGGCTTTATGGATTCGTAAGGATAGTGCAGGAAAAGATCCTTCTCATCTATCTGCTCTATCATCGGTCTTGACGGGTCTATCATAGCAGAGGGCTGCGGCTCTTGTTTCGGGAAGAAAAGTTCCTTTCTGTCAGCAGCCTTGTCAAACACAGAGAAAACATAGGACATATCGAGTGGTGTCTTTTCAACGAACACCTGCTTATCTGAAAGCTCCAACCTTGCGAGCAGCTCGTTAAGCACAGTATCAGATATCTGCTTTGAAAGCTGCAATCTCACAGGACACAGCCTTTTACGCTTGTTGATAAGTTCAGACATATTCTGTCTGAAATCAAGCTCAGAGTCAAAGCCCTCGTCAACGTCTATATCCGCATTTCTTGTGACCCTCATAAGAGCCTTTTCCTCTATTTTATAACCCTCGAAAGCCTTGTCAGCAAAGTGGAGAATAAGCTCCTCCACCAGTATGTAGCTTATGCAGCCTTCGTCGGCAGGAAGAAATATCACACGCTGGAATTTCTCGCTGCAACTGACGATACCTACCGTTACAGCAGATTTTGAGGCAAGCTTTGCGACCGCATAAACGCTTTGGTTCGCAAGAAACGGGAAAGGGTGTCTTTTATCAATGATAAACGCATTAAGGAACGGCTTTACCTCATAGGCATAATAAGCCTCAAGAAATTTTTTATCCTGCTCAGTGAGAGCCTTAATGCTTTTATGTATTATATTTTTAAGCTCCAGTTCCTCGCAGATAGCCTTGTATGTTTTATCCTTTATTGGTATAAGCTCATGCACACGCTCAAATATAGCCGCAAGCTGCTCAGATGGACGCATTTTTGATTTATTGTCCTTATGGTCGTCATCGACCAGTGACGAATCATAGAGCGAACCCACACGCACCCTGAAAAACTCATCAAGATTGCTTGCAAATATCGACTGGAAAAGCAGTCTTTCAAGCAGCGGCGTAGAGCTGTCCTGAGCCTCTTCAAGAACTCTTTCATTAAATTTAAGCCATGATAACTCTCTGTTATCGTAGACCTTGTTCTTCATAAACTTACTCCTATCTGTGTTACAGCCTGAAAGCCGCAATTCATACTATATAATTATACAGCCAAACAGGGATAATGTCAATCTGAGCAAGGTAAAAAGCCTGTAAAACCTTTAATCAAGACAAAAAACTCTCCCACCCGCAGGCAGGAGAGTTCTGTTCACGCATTTATTTCTATATCCGTTTTGTCGGTCAAATACACGCCAACGCCGTTATCCGCCAGCACGCTGCTTTCCTGCGGCAGCACAGGAAGTATAACGAACCAAAACAGCACAAACACCATTATCAACATCACAGCCGCAGCCGAAACAAGTATCACCGCAGCAGAACGCTTTGCTTTCAGCGTTTCACGCACGTCACAGTCACTTTTACCCTCAGTCCGAAAGTTCTCTGTGCCCTCTTCACAGATACCATTTTCAGACTTATCTTTACATTCAGTACACAGCATATACTTTGATCCTCCATAATCTATTTTTACTTCCGCAAACATTATACCACATTTTATCTTCTTTGTGTTATGCTGGCAGCTATAATTTGCAAGAATTTAGCTGAATTTTTTGTTAATATGTAAATAGATAAAGCTATATTTCAAAAATATACCTTTGCAAGCTTGAAAAAGCCGTGCGATTATGATATAATAAATAAAAAACACAGGGGATATTATATGCTCAAAAATAAAAAATTACTTTGTATATATGTATGTGTATTTGCTTACATATTGTTCTTAACTGCAAACTGCGGATTTATTACAGACGACTACCACTTTCTTTTCGTTTGGAAAGATTTTGAACCACAGATAAATGATAAACCTATCAATGGTCTTAGTGACATACTGCTGTCCATGAAAAATTACTACAACTATAGCGGCGGCAGAATAATCGCACACTTTGTGGCTTTTGTTTTCATAAATATAAACAAATGGTTCTTTAATATTATTAATTCCATAGTTTTCGTTTGTCTTGGCATTCTTATAAGGAAACTGGTCTATGACCGTCAAAAAGGAATACCACTGGCACAGGTCATCATATATTTTTCCATGCTTTTCTTTCTGCCATCATTTGGTGACACAGTTCTGTGGATATCAGGGTCCGTAAACTATCTGTGGACATCTGCTTTGCTGCAGTATACCGTATACTTCTGCAAAAAGCATCTTGATGACAGCAACATGATATATTATGTTGCTATGCCCATTCTATTTTTCATAAGCTCAGCCACTAATGAAACAACTGGCGGGATACTGCTGGTATGGCTAACGATATACCTTATCACCATAAGACATAAGCCTGATCTGAAGATAGTATTGAGCTGCGTTACTTCTATCTTAGGTATCATGCTTGTGATCTTAGCACCTGGTAATCGCAACAGGGCAGCTTTAGTAGAACAAACAGATGTCTTTAATATCAAATCATTTTTGACTTTGTTAAAGAATTATTTGGGCTGGTTTTTAAATGACTACAAGATCATAATTGTAGCTTTTATGATCTCTGTAATAATACTCTATACCTGTAATAAGAAAAATACTATTATAACGTCCCTGCCATATTGTTTTGCAGGACTTGCAGGGCTGTCTGCATTGACCTTGACAGGTTTCTTTTCCATGCGTCCGACCTTCTTTGCAGTTCTTTTTATACTTGTTGGAACTCTAAAAGCAGCTTTTGATATAGGTTCAATAAAACAGGAGCAACTATCCAACCGAACTATCCAAAGATTGATCATTATATTTATCTGTGCATTCGTTGTAGTAATTATATACAATTTTTCATATGCCTTACTATATCTATTAGGCACAGCACAAGTCATATACACCTATATCCCAATATTACTTTGTGCCACTTGCTTTATACTCCCATACATCAAATTTAGAGATCAAGACATCATCCCACATGATAAAGCTGATTCACTAAAAGAAAAATTACAAAAGTTATTTAAAGCAAAAAGCAAAATAATGTGCACATCTATGATAATTATAATTTCGTCATTACTGGTTTATAATGCTTATGATTATTACATCACAATGTCTGACGGCAAAGACTTTTTGTATGAACGATATGAAAACTATATAACCAATGAAAATCAGAATGTTGAGGATACGATGCCATATGACAATAGATATGTCCCTAACGAAATGTTTGTAAGCGGCGATTACTGCTGCAAATGGATAACTGAATGTTACAAGTATAATATTCAGAAACACGAATTAGACGGGTTTTATAGCATTATCAAAAACGATCAAGCCTCTGCCCTGCGTCAAAGCCCCTAAAAGAATCACTTAACAAAATCAAATATTGATATAATTCTGCTATTGACAAATGAGAAACATATGATATAATTACTGTGTGTGGAAAAATAATCGACCTACGCTCATTTGCGTGTTATGTGGAGGAAGTAAAAATGATAGATTCGGTACGCCGTGAATGTATTATGTCAATGTATGAGATATACCCTCTCAGCAGAAAATTGGTGTTTGATACGTTCGATAAGAAAAAGTATGACATCACAAGAACACAGCAGATAATAATGCTGTCCCTTTGTATCGAGGGTACGCTTACAATGTCACAGCTGGCAAGCAAGATTAATACCTCGAATGAGCAGGCTACAAGAGCCGTGGCACAGCTTGTTGACAAGGGCTTTGTCATCAGAATGCAGAACCCTGACAACCGCAGAGTTATCAATATCAGGCTCACTGACGAGGCTATGCGTTTCATGGAAAAAATGAAAAATGAGATACTTGATGATATCCTCAATAAGTTCGCTTGCGTGTCTGACAGCGATATGAAAAAAATGAAAGACGCTTTGGTGCTTATCAACGGGATACTCAAAAAGGTGCTTAAATAGGAGGCTATTATGGCAAAGGCAAAAAAGATAGTCAGCCGATGTGAAAGCTGTGTAAACTATGTCTTTGACGAGGATTACGAGTGCTACAGCTGCATGGTAAATCTCGATGAGGACGAAGTGTACAGGTCAATGAGCGACAGCGAATACTGCTGCCCTTACTACAGACTTGACGATGAATATGCTGTGGTAAGAAAACAAAATTGATACAAAAAACGGTGAACATTTTTCTGTTCACCGTTTTTTGTCGAAAAAGTATCAAATCAACGGGCGAACGCTGTTCGCCCCTACATACAAACAGCGTATTTACGCAAATTGTAGGGGACGGCGTCATCGACGTCCCACTTGTTCGTTTTTTTCAACACTCTCACGGTGAACATTTTCCTGTTCACCGCTTTTTTATTTAGAAGAATTTCGTTATATCTTCGACTGCTCTTCTCTTTGGTCTTGCAGGCTCCTCCGCAGGATAACCAACCGCTATAACTGATACCACCGTTTCTGTTTCAGGTATCTCAAGCACTTCACGGAGCTTTTCACCGTTTCTGATACCCATAACAAGCGAACCCAAGCCAAGCTCAGTCGCTTTGAGAAGAAGTATCTCATTGTGCAGACCAAGATCGTAAAAACCCCAGCCGTTACCAACTTCATTGTCAGGATTGCCCTCACGGTCAAAACCTGCCCTTGTGTGAACGAACGTGGTCACGATAAGTGCAGCATTTTCAGACCTCTCTCTGTTGAACTCAGGCAGACACTCTTCCCTTACCTTTTTGGTCATCTCGTCACTGAGAACGCAGTAGTATCTCGCGGTTTCAGAGTTTTTCCATGACGGTGCCTCTGTTGCCGCAGCTATAAGATTTTCTATCTGCTCTTTTGTCACCTTTTTGCTGCCGTCATATTTTCTTATACTTCTTCTGCTTTCAATAAGCTTTTGAAATTCCATTTATATAGCTCCTTGTTACATAATATGCAGGCTAACGCCTTTTTTCACATATCATTATAACATATCCCCACAGGCTTTTCAAGTGGCAAACTATTGCCGGACTGCCCTTGAAATATTCATATTATTATGATACAATGTTATAAACATTATTATTGCGGGGGTGCTGGTTTTGAGCTTTGTAAAATTCGAGAACGTTTATAAAAGATACAAAATGGGAGAGATAACCATAAATGCCGCTGACGGCGTTTCATTTGAGATAGAAAAGGGCGAGTTCGCAGTTATCGTTGGTGCGAGCGGTGCAGGAAAAACTACTATACTTAATATGCTCGGCGGTATGGATACTTGTGACGAGGGTAAGATACTTGTTGATGGCAAGGACGTTGCCGCTTTCAACAAAAAGCAGCTTACCACTTACCGCAGATATGACATAGGCTTTGTTTTTCAGTTCTATAACCTTGTAAACAATCTTACCGCAAAGGAGAACGTGGAGCTTGCAACGCAGATATGCTCCCATGCGTCACAGCCTGAAGAAGTGCTGAAAAAGGTGGGACTTGAGGACAGAATGAACAACTTCCCTTCACAGCTTTCAGGCGGCGAGCAGCAGCGTGTTTCTATCGCACGAGCACTTGCCAAAAATCCTAAACTTCTTCTTTGCGATGAGCCGACCGGTGCGTTGGACTACAACACAGGCAAAAATATTCTCAGACTTTTGCAGGATACCTGCCGCCGTGACGGAGTTACAGTTATAGTCATCACCCACAACTCCGCTATCGCACCAATGGCTGACAGAGTTATAACCGTAAAAAACAGCAAGGTGGATAAGGTCGAAATAAATAAAGACCCTGTTGACGTTTCAACTATCGAATGGTAATGAAGAAAAATATGAAACTTTTTTCGCCGATACAGTATGAATACGGCAATCTGAAAATAGGCGGCGGTGGCTTTGTGACCGGTATCACGTTCCACCCCACCGACAACAGAACGCTGTATATCCGCACTGACATAGGCGGTATCTACCGCTATGACTTTGACAAAAACACATGGGTCTATCTGGCAAGCAAAGTTACTGCCCACGACCCTGCTCAGACATATCCCCTTGCACTTGCTCTTGACGAAAATGACCCTGACAAGCTGTTTTTTACCTGCGGAGATAAGCACTTAAACTATCTCTGCGTATCTTCTGATAAGGGTGAAAACATCACACAAAAGCCTATCCCATGCAACATTCACGGAAATGAAGTTGGCAGAGCCACAGGCGACAGATTGCTTTATAAAAACGGCAGACTGTATTTCGGCTCGCAGACCGCAGGGATAATATACTCTGACGATATGGGCGAAAGCTGGCAGTATGCTGACCTGTTCGGTGAAAAGAATATTTCCCTCATATGGTCAGACAGCGAGGGCAAGCTTTTTATTGCAGGCTGTTCAGGCGAGGCAAACTCCCCTGACGGCGTAACAAGAGGTCACACCCTGTATTACTCCACTGACGGCTTGAAAAGCTTTTTACCCCTCACTGCCCCAAAACCTGTAAGATACGAAAAGGCAACATATTACGGCTTTGTGCCGCAGCGTATCACTGGCGACAGCAAATATCTTTACATCACCTTTGCCTCAAGCGGAGAAGTATTCTATGGCGGTATGGGTGCTTATGCCTGCGACACAGGCTCGCTTTCAGGCGGAAAAGTATACAGATACCGCATTGAAAATGGCGTGCCTGTTTTTAACAAAGACACCACCCCTGCGGACGAAACCCCTTGCGGCTACAGCGGGATATCTTCAAATGACGAAATGATCCTACTCTCTACAGTCTGCCGAAAAAAGGGCGGCGACATCATCTACAAAAGCACCGACAACGGCGAAAGCTGGCAGATAATAATGAATGGTCTTGACTACAGCCGCTTTGACTGGAATATCCCATACATGAAACCACGATACAACGGCGGCGGAAACTGCGTCCACTGGATAAGCGACATAAAGCTTTCACCTTTTGACTGCGACAAAGCCTTGTTCAACACAGGCACAGGACTTTTCATGATAACTGGTCTTACAAGCGGAGATGTGCTCATAAAGCCATTTTGCGTGGGCATAGAAGAAACTGTGCACCTGAACGTATACACGACCCCTCACGGCACAAACCGTGTCATTGATATCATCGGCGACCTTGGCGGCTTTGCCTTTAAGGACTATGACAGCGAGTGCGAAAACTCCTTTGCAAACGAAAAAGGCGACCGCTATATAACCTGCCTCAACGCAGACTTCACCCTTCAAAGACCCGAATATATAGCCGCAACGCCCCGTGGCAACTGGACAGGCAGAACAAAAGGCGGTCTGATACTGTCAAAAGACTGCGGCACAACTTGGAAACGGCTTTCCATGCCCCGTGGTATCTCAAAGCTTATTGACGATAAGCTCGATAACATAGAAAAGCCTAACGTAGATTCAGGCTGGACGGCTATATCGGCCGACGGCAAGCGGATATTATGGGCAGTGGCAGGCGGCAGAGGCTTTTCAAACAAAGCTGTCTGCTATACCGACAACGAGGGCGAAAGCTGGCAGCAGTCCGTTTTTATGGACTGTAAAGGAAACACAGCCGAGGAACACAACGTCAAGATATTCTCAGACTATTATGATAGCGAGCTATTCTTTGCCATAGCCGAAATAGAAAACTTAGGACTGTATATCAGTAGGGACAAGAGCAAGACGTTCAAAGAAGTGTCCATAAAAACAGACATAAAGTGTCCGAGATACGCTCATTACAGACTTGCAAGACAGCCTGATAAAAGCGGCGTATTCTGGCTCGCAAACGGCATAAACGGACTTTACCGCTTTGAGATAAACGACGGCAGTGTGCAGATAGAAAACATCTTGCCTGATGATAGGATAGACTGTATCGGTTTTGGAAAAGGCAAGGATAAGCTGCCTGCAATGTACGTCACAGGAAACATATGCGGTGAGTATGGCTTTTTCATTTCCGACGATATGGGAAAAAGCTTTGCAAGAATAAACAATGACTGCCAGCAGTTCGGCGTGATAAATTCCATATGCGGAGATATGCGTGAATATGGCGTTTTCTGCCTTGCAACAGGCTCTCACGGACTTATGTTCGGCAGGCAAAAATGTAGGTTTGTCAATCATATTGGACACTATTATTAAGAAATTCGATAGGCGA